>ODAI011481808.1_pt1 | contig 46473 bp, 39 predicted proteins | sample 1539321 | NCBI WGS metagenome assembly ODAI01 (sample SAMN02144231, study PRJEB22623) | gut metagenome | biome: sheep rumen | host: Ovis aries | place: New Zealand
GACAGAGATGCGCAAGCTTGGCTTTGTGCTTCACGACAATGGTGTCTGCGAGCTGTCGTGGGATGGCGAGCGTTGCAATCCCTCGCCAGACGCCATCGATACTTACGATGACCATCGCATGGCCCTCGCCTTCGCTCCGGCAGCGTTCCGTCTGCCACGCATACGTATAAATAATCCGCAGGTTGTGACGAAATCGTATCCAGCTTTTTGGGAGCATTTGAATAAGGCTGGTTTCGGTGTGTTAACCTTAAACAATTGACGTTTTAGCATGTGGATATTGTTGACGGCAATAGTAATCCTTGGTATTGCTACGGCACTCATGGGACATTTCCTGTCGGGGGTTGATGGTGAGGTTGTTGTTTCCCGTTCCGATTGCGGCAGTTGCAACGGCATTAATGCGAAGTGCGAACAGGAATGTATGATGGAGGCAGCCACCAAGGACATCGAGTATTTCGACGATGAAAGTCTCGACCGATTCCGTGGTCGCGAAGGTTCCGAATACAGCGACACTGAGGCAGAGGAGTTCCGCGAGGTTCTATATACGATGAAGCCCGACGAGGTGAAGCTGTGGAATCGCAGCCTGATATTGCGTCAGGTTAATATTCCCGATCAGGTGCGCGACGAATTGTTAATGCTTCTTTCCGAATGAGTATATTTGAATACGTTTTTTTTCAGAATGCCATTGCCGGTTCTGTTCTTGCCAGCATCGTGTGCGGCCTGATAGGTACTTATATCGTAACTCGCCGCCTGGTATTTATCAGCGGTGGCATCACTCATGCGTCGTTTGGCGGCATCGGACTGGGAGTGTTCTTTGGCATCAACCCAATTCTGTCGGCAATGCTGTTCGCGGTTCTCTCGGCATGTGGCGTACAGTGGATGAGCCACCGAAACGATGTGCGCGAGGATTCGGCAATAGCACTGTTTTGGACCTTCGGTATGAGTGTCGGAATAATCTGCTGTTTTCTCACACCTGGTTTTATGACAGATCTAAGTGCCTATCTCTTTGGAAATATCCTCACCATCAGCACCGCCGACCTGTGGCTGCTGGCTATGCTTGCTGCCGTGGTGAGTGTGGTGTTCTGTGTGCTGATGCGCACCATTGTCAGTATAGCGTTCGACCCTGTGTTTGCACGTTCGCAAGGGCTTCCGGTTGTCGCCATTGAGTATATGATGATGATACTTACGGCAATGGCTATAGTTGCAACGTTACGCATGGTAGGCATTGTGCTCGTGATAAGTCTGCTCACCATACCTCAGCTGACCGCCAATCTGTTTACATATTCCTTTCGGAGAATGGCATGGCTGAGCGTTGTGTTCGGTATCGCTGATTGTTTCTGTGGGCTTATGCTTTCCTATTGGCTCAACGTGCCTTCGGGTGCGACGATTATATTTGTGTCGATTGTTTTTTATGCTGTGCTGAAGGCAATAAAGTTGAGAATTAAGAGTTAAGAATTAAGAGTTAAGAATTAAGAGTTGAGGAAAAGTGCTTATATAGTAATATGTGTGCTGACGGTAATCGCATTACTGGCAGGCTGTTCTACGCGCACTAACACAGCAGGCTCCCGATTCTGGCACTCGTTTAATTCCCGTTATAACACATATTATAACGGTTCGCTGGCATTCATCGATGGTGCCGAGGCAAAAGAGAACGGCAATAAAGACAACTTCACCGAACTGTTGCCGCTATATACCATCGGCAACAAGCAGAGCCGTCAGCTTGGGGCAAGTAATTTCGACCGGGCTATCGAGAAATCGCAGAAAGTAATCAAAATACACAGTATTAAGGCACGGCCGAAATGGCACGGCAATAGCCGCAAGACTCCAAAAGACCTGGAATGGCTCAACCGCCGCGAATACAATCCGTTCATATGGAAGGCGTGGCTGCTTATGGGAAAGTCGCAGTTTCAGAAAGGTGAGCTCGAGGAGGCTGCCGCCACGTTCTCATATATGTCGCGCCTTTATGCCACTCAGCCCGCCATCAACGGCATTGCACGTGCCTGGCTTGCCAAGACGTATGCCGAACTCGACTGGCTATATGATGCTGAGGATGTTATCACGAAGATGGGACGCGACTCTATGCACTACCGAGCCGTGACCGATTGGGACTATGCCTACTGCAACTATTATCTTCACACCAAGGACTATCAGAAGGCAATTGACTATCTGCGCAAAGTAATCAAACACGAGAAGCGCCACAAGCAGAAGGCCCGCGAGTGGTATCTTATGGGGCAGTTGCACACCATAATGGGCAACAAGCGTGAGGCTTTCAATGCATATTCACACGTAATGAGGCTGTCGCCACCTTACGAGCTGAAGTTCAACTCGCGCATCGCCCAGACTGAAGTGATGGCTGCCGGACAGTCGAAAAAGATGATTCGCCGTCTGCGTCGTATGACCCATAACGACAACAACAAGGAATATCTCGATCAGGTATATTATGCCATCGGTAATATCTATCTTGCCGAACGCGATACCGCAAATGCTATTGCTGCATACGAGAAAGGCAATAAGGAGTCAACACGCAACGGGATAGAGAAGGGCGTGCTGTTGTTGAAGCTTGGCGACATCTATTGGACTAAGGAGAAATATAATGATGCCCAGCGTTGCTACGGCGAGGCGATAGGACTGCTCGACAAAGACCGCGACGACTATGAGCAGCTGTCGCGCCGTTCGAGGATTCTCGACGAACTGGTGCCATTCACCGATGCCGTCTATCTGCAAGACTCGCTTCAGGAACTTGCAGTCATGCCAGAGGCAGAGCGGCTTGCTGCCATCGACCGCGTGATAGATGCATTAAAGAAGAAAGAGAAGGAAGAGAAGCGTGCGGCAGCCATTGCCGAGTCGGAACAGATGCAACAGAAGCAGGCAGCGGTCGGAAACCGCCAGCAGTCAGCGGCACCGGGAACAGTTACGCAAGGCAATGGACAATGGTATTTCTATAATCCTCAGGCCGTGAGCCAGGGTAAGGCTGCTTTCCAACGGCAGTGGGGAAAACGCGAGAATGCCGACAACTGGCAGCGCATCAACCAGACTGTAGTGGCATCGTTAGACCTGCCTGACAGCAGTTCTGAAGAGTTATCAGACAGTATAGATGCCGATAGCATTGGTGCTGGGCTGCTGACAGAAAACGGAGAAGCCATTGCTGATACTACAGCAACTGACTTTGCCATAAAAGACTCTCTTGCCAACGACCCGCATAATCGTGAATACTATCTGGCACAGATTCCATTTACAGAAGAGGCAAAGGCGGCCAGCGATGCAATAATTATGGACGGATTGTACAACTCGGGAGTAATATTCAAGGACAAGCTTGAAAACCTATCGCTCTCGGAAAAGGCTCTTGTACGCCTTACAACGCAATATCCCGATTATGAGAAAAACGACATGGCATATTATCACCTCTATCTGCTGTACTCACGACAACAGCGGAGTGAACGTGCCGACAGTTGTCTGGCTGCTCTTTCTGAGCGATACCCTGAAAGCGAATATTCCATACTGCTCAACGACCCGTATTTCGTTGAGAACGCCAAGTTCGGAGTGCATATAGAAGACTCGCTATATGCTGCCACATATGAAGCATTTAAGGCAGGACGCCACGACGAGGTAAAAGCAAACGCTGCAGTATCTTCGACGCGCTTTAAACTTGGGGCAAACCGTGCCAAGTTTATCTTCATCGAAGGCCTTAGTCTGCTCAACGACGGTGACGCCGATGGTTGTGTGTCCAGCCTGCAGCAAGTGGTAAGCGACTATCCGACGAGCGAAGTGGCAGAGCTTGCAGGAATGATTATACGTGGCGTGCAACAGGGCAGAAGGCTATACGGAGGCACATTCGACCTTAGCGACATCTGGTCGCGCCGCGACATCAGTGCTGCCGGCCAGGACTCTACGTCTGCCGACACGCTTGTGGTAGAGCGCAACACCAATTTCATATTTATGCTGGCCTACATGCCAGACTCGGTGAATCAGAACCAGATGCTCTACGAGTTGGCAAAATACAATTTTACAAATTTCTTAGTGCGACGCTTCGACATTGAGATCGACAACGACAACGGAATCAGTCGTATGATGGTGAGTGGTTTCCTCAACTACGACGAGGCTCTGCAATATGCTCGTCAGCTGTATGCCAACCCTGCTATGGCAGAGATGCTTAAGCCTTGTCATAGGATTATAATCAGTGAGAAGAACCTGCCGTTGTTGGGAACACGTGTGAGCTATCGTGAGTATGAGGAATTCTTCGACCGTATGCTTGCACCTATGGAGGTGAGTCCTGAACAGTTGCTCACAAAGCCAGAGACCATAGTGACCGAACCGGAGCCGGAGGCGCCTGAACAGGAAGAGGAAAGCGACGATGACGACGGATTTATGCCGTCGGACAACAATGATAATGGTAATGCCGATCCTGGCGGATTCGACTTCGACGAAGACTTTTATCGCTAATTGCCGTCAGGTAATTAGCTCATGTATAATGGATAATGTATAACGTATAATGACGAATGGACTATTGCTATGGGCTGATGATGAAATAGAGCTACTGAAAGCACATCTGATGTTTTTGGAGAAGAAGGGTTATGAGGTGATTACCGTAAGCAACGGCACTGATGCCATTGAGGAATGCCGCAGAAATACTTTTGATTTGGTGCTGCTTGACGAGATGATGCCGGGACTGAGCGGCCTCGAAACGCTGCAAATCATCAAAGAGATACAACCGTCGGTTCCTGTGGTAATGGTTACGAAGAGCGAAGAGGAGAATATCATGGATCAGGCCATCGGCAAGAAGATTGCCGACTATCTGATAAAGCCCGTCAATCCTAACCAGATACTTCTAACGTTGAAGAAGAACATTCACCGCAAGGAGATTGTGGCCGAAGTAACTCAGAGCGGCTATCAGCAGGAGTTTGGCCAGATTTCAATGCAGATACAGGATTGTCATACGTTCAGTGACTGGACGGAATTGTATAAGCGTCTTGTAAGATGGGAGCTGGAACTCAGTTCGGCAGATAGCAATATGAGCGACATGCTGGCCATGCAGAAAGAAGAGGCAAACATTGGATTTGCCAAATTCGTGAAGCGCAACTATATGGACTGGGTGGCTGCCCTTTCACCTACGAGTACGGGCGAGCATCCGCTGATGAGTCCAGAGATATTTAAAACCGCTATTTTCCCATTGCTTAATGCTGGTGAGAAAGTGTTCATGATAGTGTTTGACAATTTCCGATACGACCAGTGGAAAACCTTGGAACGTGAGCTTGGAGACCTGTTTGAAATCGATGAAAACCTCTACTGCAGCATTCTGCCTACCGCTACACAATATGCCCGTAACGCTATATTCAGCGGTCTCATGCCAAATAAGATTGCCGAGATGTTTCCTGACCTGTGGGTTGACGAAGACGAAGAGGAGGGGAAAAACCTGAATGAAGGTCCACTTATTAAGACGCAGCTCGACCGCTACCGCCGTCACGACACTTTCTCATACCATAAGGTTAACGATTCTGCGGGTGCCGACAAATTGATGCAGCAGGTTGGCAACATGATGAAAAACTCGCTCAACGTCGTTGTATTTAACTTCATTGATATGCTGTCGCATGCCCGCACCGAGTCGAAAATGGTGCGTGAGCTTGCCAATGACGAGAGTGCCTACCGCAGCATCACGCTTTCATGGTTACGCCATTCGGTAGTTGCCGATTTCTTCCGTCTGCTGGCACAGACAGACTGCACTGTTGTGGTTACTACCGACCATGGCAGTATTCGTACCAACCGGCCGGTGAAAATCGTTGGCGACCGAAATACCAACACAAACCTGCGCTACAAACTCGGCAAGAACCTCGCTTACGACAATAAGGATCTTTTTATCATCAAGGAGCCACAGAAAGCACTGCTTCCGTCACCAAATATCAGCACAAGCTACGTGTTTGCTACCGGCGACAGCTTCTTTGCATATCCGAACAATTACAACTACTATGTGTCTTACTATAAAAACACTTTCCAGCATGGAGGTATTTCGATGGAGGAGATGCTCATACCATTGGTAAGAATGCGTGGTAAGAGAAGGGGTTGATATAAGATAATGTAATAGGAAATGGAAATCAAGATTAGTGATTTAAGTAATATTGGAGAGGCTGCACGTGAATTTGTTGCAGCCCTTGGCAGTCGACGCGTGATAGCATTCTATGGGAAGATGGGAGCGGGCAAGACCACCTTCATCAAGTCGGTGTGTGAACAGCTTGGCGTCAGGGATGTAATAACCAGCCCAACTTTCGCTATCGTCAATGAATATCAGGACGAGGTGGGAAATCCTGTGTATCATTTCGACTTCTACCGTATCAAACGTATTGAAGAGGCCTACGACATGGGCTATGAAGAATATTTCTATAGCGGAGCCTACTGCTTTATCGAATGGCCGGAACTTATCGAGCCTCTGCTACCGGACGATGCACTCTGTGTTACCATCAGCGTCGCCGACGACGGAAAGAGGATTGTTGAATTATAAAAGAGAGAGGAAAGATTTAGTCTTCCCTCTCATCGTTATAGTCGAAATCGGCCTCTACAACTGCATAAACATCGTCGGGATGGTATTTCCGGTCTTTGTCCTGTTCAAGACGGTTACATACATAGTCGGCAACTGCCTGAAGGTCGATGTCAACATATTCTCCTTCGGCCTCAAGCACGCCGCTCTCATAGTAGTATTCCACAATAGCATCCATCATGTCGTAGATGTCGGAGGCTTCCAACAGGTCATGGGTGTCGGCAGGAAGATGTTGACGGATATATTGCATCTCCTTCTCATCTTCAATAGCGTCCAAGCGCAACTCCTCGTCTATGTCTGCCATGGTTGTTGATTTATAGCAATGACTGGAACTTTGCGTCGATCTGTGACTCAGCTACGGCGCCTACCACTTTGTCAACGACCTTACCGTCCTTGAAAAACAGAATAGTGGGGATGTTGCGGATACCAAACTCAACTGCCAGTTCTTCGTTCTCCTCAACGTCGCACTTGCCCACGGCAATCTTACCGTCGTATTTCTCGGCAAGCTTTGAGATGATGGGACCTACCATACGGCAAGGACCGCACCACGTTGCCCAGAAATCAACTACTAATGGCAGTGAGCCATTCTTCATACTCTCGAAATTCTCTTCTGTGATTTTTACTTCCATAATTCTAAACTTTTAACTCTTAATTTATTTTATATGAAAGCCCCGCCTGCTCCTCAATGAAGTGCAGGAGCGAATGCTTGACATCTATTTCGTGGTTGCGGCTTCTAAGAAGTACATGATGCTTGCCACTGGAGTCGTGTAGCTGTATGAAAATCTTTGTCTTGCCGGGATGTTCAGCTATGAGTTCGTTGAGCTCAACAACTGTTTTCTCGTCAACCATGTCGGTAGTTACTGAGATTGTGATGTGGTCGATGGCTCGCTCCTTTACCGTCTGAAGGTATTCAACCTGAGACACTCGGAGCGACATAATATTGCTGTCGCGGAAACGTGGTATGCATTTTGCTGTTACGAACACCGATGCTCCCTCGGTGAACATCCCGCTGTTGTTGCCCCATTCTTCTCCGAAAAGCGCAAGTTCGCCGGGACCTTCGAAATCCTCGATGGTGACAATACCGAACGGCTTGCCCTGTTTGTCGAAGCGAGTCCTGATGGCCGTGACGATGCCTCCGATGGTGATGGTCTCGCGGTTCTTGAGTGCGCTGATGTCGGCAAGTTCAGGACAGTGGGTATTGCACAGGTTGTCGATTACTATCTTGAACTCGTCGAGAGGATGGGCAGAGAGATAGATGCCAACCAGTTCGCGCTCCTTGTTCAGCCGCTCAATGTCGCTCCACAATTCGCCTTGAGGTATCGGCGGTGTGGCTATTTCTATTTCGTTTTCGCCTCCAAAGAGAGAATTTTGCATCTGCTGCTTCTCTGCCTGGTAGAGCTGTCCGTAACGCATGAGTGTGTCGAGGAACGTCTCACCCTTATTGTTCTTGGCGAAGAAATCTTCACGGCGTATTGAGTCAAAACTGTCGAAACCTCCACTGAGGGCAAGACTTTCCAGTGCCTTGCGGTTGACGGCGGAGAAGTTGATGCGCTGTACGAAATCGAACACATTACGATAAGGGCCATTCTTCTCGCGTTCGTTGATAATCGCCATTGCTACATTGTCGCCTAATCCCTTGATGGCGGCAAGACCGAAGCGAATCTCTCCCTTGCTGTTGACTCCGAACTTCTCGTAGCTCTCGTTGACATCAGGGCCCAGAGTGGCTATGCCCATTGACTTGCACTCGTCCATGAGTTTCGTGATTTCACTTATCTGATCGCGACGACGTGTCATGATTGCGGCCATGAACTCTGCCGGGTAGTTTGCCTTCAGGTAGGCTGTCTGATAAGCTACCCATGAATAACATGCAGCATGCGACTTGTTGAAGGCATAGCTCGCAAATTTCTCCCAGTCGGTCCATATTTTTTCCAAAATCTGTGGGTCGTGGCCGTTTTTCTTGCCTCCCTCGATGAACATCGGCTTCATCTGATCTACGATGTCTTTCTTTTTCTTGCCCATCGCCTTACGCAGAGCGTCGCTCTGGCCTCGGGTGAAGTCGGCAAGCTGGCGAGAAAGAAGCATCACCTGCTCCTGATAGACGGTGATTCCGTAGGTGTCCTTCAAGTATTTCTCCATGCAAGGAATAGGGTAGGTGACTGGTTCGGAGCCGTTTTTGCGGCGAATGAACTGTGGAATATAGTCCATCGGTCCAGGACGATAAAGGGCGTTCATGGCTATGAGGTCTTCGAACACAGTGGGTTTTAGCTCGCGCAGGTATTTCTGCATACCTGCAGACTCAAACTGGAATGTTCCGACGGTGCGCCCTTGCTGGTAAAGCTCGTAGGTCTTCGGATCATCAATGGGTATGGTGTCGAGGTCGATATCAATACCGCGCGTGCGTCGAATGTTGCTACATGCCTCCTTCAGCTCTGAGAGTGTTTTCAGACCGAGGAAGTCCATTTTGATGAGGCCTGTTGATTCAATCACATGGCCGTCGTACTGTGTACAGTTAGTCTTGGTATCCTTGAAGTCAGGGTCATCGGCGGTGCTTACAGGAACCCAGTCGGAGATTGGGTCGCGGCAGATGATGAATCCGCAGGCGTGGATGCCGGTGCCTCGCACTGTTCCCTCAAGCATCTTTGCGTATTTGATGGTATTGCGCAACGCAATGTCGGATGATGTCTCGGCATCGCGCAGCTCTGGTGTGCATTTAATAGCATTGGGCAAGTTCATCTTTAGGTCTTCGCCGGTGCCAGGGTCTTTTAGACGATCGGGAATTGCCTTGCAGATGGCATTGGAAATCTGTAGAGGCACTTTCTCCACGCGCGCCACATCTTTGATGGAGTTTTTCGTTGCCATCGTGGCATAGGTGATGATATGTGCACAGTTCTCATGTCCGTATTTGTCTTCAACCCATTTCAGCACTTTGCCGCGGCCGTCGTCGTCGAAGTCGGTGTCGATATCTGGAAGAGAGATACGGTCGGGATTCAGGAATCGTTCGAAAAGAAGGTCGTATTTCAGTGGGTCGATTTTTGTGATTCCCAAACAATAAGCCACCACGCTTCCTGCTGCTGAGCCACGTCCCGGACCTACCATCACTCCTAACTTGTCTCGTGCGGAGTTGATGAAGTCCTGAACGATGAGGAAGTAGCCGGGGAATCCCATTGTCTTCATGATATGCAGCTCGAAGCGTACGCGGTCGTCAACTTCTTTAGGAATGGGGTCGCCATAGCGTCTTATGGCTCCCTCGTATGCTAGTTTTGCAAGGTAATCAGCCTCAAACTTTATGCGGTATAGTTTGTCGTAGTCATTACCAATGAGCTTCTTTATTTTTTTCGCGCCCTCTTCGGATGGCAACTTATTCTCTCCGTTCTCATCGCAGGTGAATTCATCGACGAGCTGTTCCTTGGTGAATTTTTTTTTCCATTCATCTTCGGTTCCGAATTCCTCGGGAATGGGGAAGAAAGGCATGATAGGGTCGTGGTCGATGCTGTAGATTTCAACCTTGTCGGCAATCTCGGTGGTGTTGACCAATGCCTCGGGAATGTCGCTGAAGACATCGTTCATTTCCTCGCGGGTCTTGAACCACTCTTGTTTGGAATAGAGCATGCGTGTAGGATCGTCAAGATCTTTTCCAGTTGAGAGGCACAGCAGATGGTCGTGAGCTTCGGCATTCTCCTGATCAACAAAGTGGGAATCGTTGCTGCAGATAAGTTTGATGCCGTATTCATGCGCCAGTTCTATGAGCACTTTGTTTGCCTTCTGCTGAAGAGGAAATGTTTCGCGGTTGGCACGTATCGACGGGTCTTTCACCTCGTGGCGCTGCAGTTCCAGATAATAGTCGTCACCGAAAACACGATGATACCACTCTACAGCTTCGCGTGCGCCGGCTATATCGCCCTGTAGAATTTTTGCCGGTACTTCGCCAGCAATACAGGCAGAACAGACGATAAGATCTTCGTGATATTTCTCCAGTTCCTTGCGGTCTGTGCGTGGACGCATGTAGTAGCCATCTACCCATGAATGGCTGACAAGTTTTATCAAGTTTTTATATCCGTGATAGTTTTTCGCAAGCACTATTAAGTGGTAGCCGCTCATATCCTCCTTGCCGTCTTTCTTTTCCTTGTCGCCGTGACGGGCAACGTACATTTCGCAGCCGAAGATAGGCTTGAAAGGGACTTCGCCTTTTTCTTTGCGTTTCTTGTTGACTCCTATACAGTAGTCGTGAAATTCCTTGATGCCGAACATATCGCCGTGATCGGTAATCGCCATGCCACGCATGCCATTGCCTACAGCCTTATCTACGAGCCTTTTTATGCTCGACTGCCCATCGAGGATTGAATAATATGTATGTACGTGAAGATGAACGAAATCTTCCATTATTTATTGCTTTTTTAGAAAATGTTCAGCAAAGGTAATTAATAATTCCCAAAAAACTGTTTTAAAAGAGATAAAAAAACAAAAATACTTTGCTGTTAAGTAAATTTAATGTATCTTTGCACTTGATTTCGAAATCAAGATATAAAACTTCATGGGAGCGAAGATAGATAAACTTAAGAAAATAAAAAAAATCAGAATACACAGAGAAGGAACAACAACACTATGGTATAGTGCAATCGCTATTTTTGCAATTACGTTCCTTGTTTATTATCTTACAGGTTCACAAATTCTTTTGGGCTTAACTGGAGGTCTTTTAGCGTTTTTATGGTTGGTAGTACTTAATTTCTATCGGTGTCCTATACGATATTTTAACGGCGAAACAGAAGGTATTGTCGTGGCACCTGCCGACGGTCATATTGTCGTTATTGAAGAGGTTGTAGAAAACGAATATTTTCATGACAAGCGGTTGATGATTTCTATCTTTATGAGTCCGTTTAATGTTCATGCCAACTGGTTTCCCGTTGATGGGAAAGTTAAGTTCGTACATCATCAGAACGGAAATTACCATAAGGCATGGCTTCCGAAGGCAAGTGAGGAGAATGAACATGCCGATATCATGATTGAGACCCCTGATGGAAAGGAAGTGCTGTGCCGCCAGATAGCGGGTGCAATGGCTCGCCGCATCGTTACTTACGCCAAGGATAATGAGGAATGCTACATCGACGAGCATCTGGGATTTATCAAGCTCGGTTCGCGTGTTGACGTGTTTTTGCCTATAGACTCTGAAGTATGTGTAAAGATGGGGCAGTTGACAACAGGCGACCAGACAGTTATAGCAAGACTGAGAAAATGATAAAGAACCACATACCTAATACTATTACGTGTTGCAACCTTGTCTCGGGATGCATAGCAACATACGCAGCGTTTATGGGCAACCTAGAACTTGCACTCATATTTATTATAATCGGTGCTGTGTTCGATTTTTTCGACGGGATGTCGGCACGACTCCTCGGCGTGTCTTCGCCAATAGGAAAGGAACTCGACTCGCTGGCCGACGACATCACATTCGGATTTGCACCGTCGGCAATAATTTTTTCATTTCTTGTGACTATAATGACGATGAAGTCGTCGCCGTTGACCGACTATTTACCTTATGCGGCGTTCGTAATGGCTGCATTCTCTGCTTTAAGATTGGCAAAGTTCAATCTTGATGAACGTCAGGCACTGGGTTTCATCGGTTTGCCAACACCTGCCAATGCTCTATTTTGGGGAGCATTTCTCGTAGGATGTGGGGAATGGTTAATGGAAATTGATTATGTAGAGTATTTTATTGTCATCATGGTTGTTGTCAGTTCGTGGCTGCTCGTGGCTGAGATTCCCATGTTCGCACTAAAGTTCAAACATTGGGGATGGAAAGGCAATGAGATAAAGTATGTTTTCGTACTCACGTCTATACCTCTTGTACTTTTTCTTGGATGGACCGGTATTGCTGCTGTGATAGCATGGTATGTGTTCCTCTCTGTTGTTGTTGACAATAAATAAAACCCTTTTCGATTTATGAAAATACTACTGATACTTATTGGCATCATTTTGTTTTTTGCACTTGTAGGCTTCATGCTTGCTTATAATTTTATAATGCGCATTTTCCGCAATTTTCGTGAGGCGATGAAACAGCAAGAGGAATTTCTAAACGACTCACGTCGTAGCGGCAATTTCACCGGCCGTAGGTCTCAACAATATGCCTATGACGAGAGCCGTCGTGAAAGGTGGGCGGAAAATACATCAAAAACCCACAAGATGGAAAACGATGAGTCGGTTATCGACCAGCGTGGTCGTTACGAGAAACAGCAGATATTTTCTGATGACGAGGGCGAATATGTGGAGTTTACGGAAGAATGATGCATATCTTAATCCTCCGTATCGTAGGAATCGTGGCTATTTCCAAAATCCATATCTACAAATGTACCGTCATCTTCTGAGCTCCCGGTATCAAGTGGGTCAATAAGCGGTTTGTTGTATTCCTTTGGTGCCGGTCCAACCCTTAGCAGCATGTCTTGATAATAAATTGTAGGAATCACAATGCCGAAGATTCCCCATGCCACCCTGATGCCTTCTGGCTTAAAGGCGTTGTGTATGTATGCGGTAGAGTAGAAAGCGTGTTGATAAACTTCCACGTTGTTGTATTTCTCGAAATCCTTCATCATTTCTCTCACCATCTCTGTTGTGTCGGCAGATGTGAAGATTGCTGTGAAATTCCTGACCCATTCGTCGAGCTTATCGATATGTTTGGTGTCAGCAATACATTCCTTTATGGCATCGTTTGTTTCGTTGCGCATGGTTTCTTCAGAGGGAATACTGTTGCTTGCTGCAAAGAACATGAGTAAAGCAAAAACAGCCAAAATTACAATCTTGCCTAAGCAACTGTGGAAGAAAGTGCTTGATAACGTTTCTTTAGTACGATAAGAATTGTTGTCTAAGTTTGCCATCGCTAATTATGTATTAGATTCATAAATTCTTGACGTGTCTTAGCCTGTTTGAAGGCTCCGGAGAAGTCGCTGGTTGTAGTAATGGAATTCTGTTTCTCTACTCCGCGCATTTGCATACACATGTGACGTGCCTCGACTACTACCATGACTCCGAGTGGATGCAGTGTCTGCTCGATACATTCCTTAATTTGTAACGTCATCCTTTCTTGTACTTGAAGGCGGTGGCTGTAAATGTCAACTACGCGTGCTATCTTGCTCAGACCTGTGATATATCCGTTAGGAATATACGCTACATGGGCTTTTCCATAGAAAGGTAACATGTGATGTTCGCAAAGCGAGAAGAAGTCGATGTCTTTGACTATGACCATCTGGCTGTAGTCTTCCTTGAACAGGGCATCGCGCAGTACCTGATGTGCATCCATCTCATATCCACAAGTGAGTACTTGCATGGCTTTTGCCACGCGCATAGGGGTCTTTTGCAATCCTTCTCGTCCTGCATCTTCGCCGAGGAGCGAAAGGATTCGTTTATAGTGTTGGGCCAGTTCGTCAAGCCCTTTTCTGTATTCCGGTTCCATTTGTCGATAATTAATAGCTAACGGTGATTCTCCCTTTAACGATAGTGGCTTGACTATATCCCAATTTCTTTATGTCAAGTAACATCTGGTGGGCTTCCTCATAGGTGCGGTAGTTGCCCACACGGCAAATCCATCGAGGTGAATAGAAATGTACGTATGTTGGCGCATTGGGGAAGTTCTGCTTTATTTCATTGCCTATCCTTTCGGCTTTCAGCTTGTCTTGCCTTGAGTTACCTCCTGCAAATACCTGTACCCGATAACCAATTACTTTATAGAAGTTCTTTGGCATTTTTTTGCGTGTGTCCACTTCTGTCGGCGTTTCTTCGAGAGTAGCACTAGTACTTGGTGTCGTTGTAGTTGTTGCAGGTTTCTCTTGTGTGGTAGTAACTGTGTTTGACTTGGTTGCTGTTGTTGCAGTGGAGGGCTTGACGGCAGTGGCGGACTCGTAAGATATTACTGTTTGTCCGTCGGTGTTGTTTACAAGCTTGTCAATGGCTGTGCTTTGATGGATAGTCACCGTACCCTTCGCATTATTGCTTTTCTTTTGCAAGCGTTGGGTAAACGTCTGTGCATCGGCGGTTGAGGGACAGCCGATACACAGCGTTGTTATGATGATGAATGCCTTCACCTTAATTCAATAGTTCAACAATTTTATTTTTTCCATGCGTCGATGATGCCCTTGAAATCTGCGCATTTCAGTGAAGCACCACCGATGAGTCCACCGTCGATGTCTGGCTTCGCGAAGAGTTCAGGCGCGTTGCTTGCCTTGCAGCTGCCACCATAAAGAATGGTCGTATCCTCTGCTACTTCGTTGCCGTATTTCTCAGCAATGATAGAGCGTATATAAGCGTGGATTTCCTCTGCCTGTTCGGCTGTAGCGGTTTTGCCGGTGCCAATAGCCCAGATCGGCTCATAAGCAATGATAATCTTGCGGAAGTCTTCCTCTGGAAGATTGAATACACTGCCTTCGAGTTCTGCCTTCACAACTTCGTTCTGTCTGTTTGCCTCACGCTCTTCCAGGCTCTCACCTATGCAGAAAATAACTTTCAGACCGTTTTTCTGTGCCAACAGCACTTTCTCTTTAAGTATCTCGGGTGTCTCTTTGTAATATTCACGTCGCTCAGAGTGGCCGAGGATTACGTACTGTGCACCTGTGCTTTTCACCATCTCTGCTGAAACTTCGCCGGTAAAGGCTCCCTTTTCCTTGTCTGCACAGTTCTCTGCTCCCAGACCGATGATTTCCTGGTTGAGGAACTGCGCGATGCTTGCCAGATGGATGAATGGCGTACAGATAACAACACCGCAGTTGGGCTTGTCGGCTTTCAGTGTTTCGTTGAGTTCTTTGGCAAGAGCGATACCGTCCTGCAGGTTCATGTTCATTTTCCAGTTTCCTGCTACAATTTTCTTTCTCATTTCTTTTTGTTGTTTAAAATTGTTTAAAAATATTTCTTTCTAAGTTTCTTTAATCATCCGATATAGGAAGCATCGGCTTCTATTTCTTGATTTTCCTCGTCCATGCCCATAGGCGGTCGGCAATGGTGAGCAGAAGCAGCGGCAAGATATACCATAATGCTATGATGAGCATTTTCTTTGCTACATTATCGTCAGGCATAGAGCCTTCTTTTGTTTTATTCAGCGGTTGCGGATTCTCTGTCAGTTCAGGCAGATTGTTATGGCTCCACTTCCCAATGATTTTGCCGTCTTTGACGAGTAGCAGCCCCGGGTTGCTTCTAATCATCGTTTTTAGGACTATGTCGTCGGTGAAGGCAAAGGGATATTCTGCTCCGGTGGTCTCTATCCACCTGTCGATGTGTTTTTTGCTGCTTGCCGTCAGACAGTAGAAGGGAATTCTCTCTTCCTGCGCATATTCATATAGCTCGTTTATTTTGTCGAGCTGAGAGTCGTCGGCGACTTCAATGTGGTGAGCCACCAGCAGGAATGTATAGCCCTTACTGGTAAGGATTTCCTCTGTCATGTCGCCGTTTTCCTGACTTTCTATGAACAAGTCTGTATATGGCGAATCCTCGCCGTTTATCATCTTTGTCCATCCATCTTTCATATCAGAGCCTATATGGTATGGGCGGAAATCGAACACAGGTAGATCGTATAGCGACCATCCGCTTGTGGCGAGAATGAACAGTATGGTGTAGTTTGTAACTATCCATTGGTTTGTCTTGCTGATGAATCTCATCATATCTTTTGGAAAAAGTGCCGTTGTTATCGCCGCCGCGAGTAAGAACACGTTTTTCCAGAATGTTTGCCAGTTGGTAAGCGTCACTGCATCGCCGAAACATCCACAGTCGCTCACTGGATTGGCTGTTGCTATCCATAGTGTGAATGGGGTTAGCACGACCATTATCGCAAGTATGAATCTTGTTGTCAGCCGTCTCTGTATGGCAAAGAGCAGACAGATTCCGAGTGTGAACTCCACTGCCGAGAGTACAACTGAAGCGAACAGTGTGATGAAGTCGGGCAGCCAGTGGTTTATATGCAATGCTATTGCATAGTCGGCAATCTTGTATTGCGTCCCAAGTGGATCAACGGCTTTTACGAAGCCAGAGAAGATAAAGGTTACAGATAGTACTACCCTGCATATATTAACCAGTATCTTACGTAATTTCTCCACACCTTAACTCCTTTAGCCCTTTTTATTTCGTCTTTATTGCACCGAAGACTGCATAGTTGATGATATCCATATAATTGGCATCTATACCCTCGGATACAAGGGTCTCTCCGCTGAGATTCTCTATTTCTTTTATTCGTTCAATCTTTGTAAGAATGAAGTCTGTATAACTGCTTACGCGCATTGAGCGCCACGCCTCGTCATAGTCATGGTTTTTGCGTTTCATCAGTTCGAGGGTTTCGTTGGCATATCGATCATAAAGCGTCATTGCCTCGTCGTTGCTGATATCCACGTTGTCGCAGAAACCTCGTTCGAGCTGTATCAGCCCTACTATGCCGTAGTTGATGAGCGCAATGAATTCCGGACGTATGCCTTCGCCCACGAGCGACTCTTTCTTTATTTCTAACGAGCGTATGCGCTTTGCTTTTATGAAGAGTTGGTCAGTTAGCGATGACGGGCGCAGAATGCGCCATGATGCTTTGTAATCGTGTAGCTTTTTCTCAAACAGCGAGCGGCATTCACGCATCACCTGTTCAAATTCTTTCTCTGTCTTTTCTTCTTGTTTCGTCATTTCGAGTGCAAAGTTACGAATAAACGAAGAAAAAACCAAATTTCACACTTAGTTTTTCGTTTTCATCCGTTTGTGGATGTATTTTATCTTCTTGCACTCCATGTCAAACTGCACTTTCAGCGAGTCCAACTGTGCTTTTGTCGTGTTTAGTTCCCTTATTTGTTCTTCGGTAATGTTGAATGATTCTTTCATTGAGTCGACGTATGTCTTCATGGTTTCATAACGCAGTGTTACCATGTGTAGTGCAGAATCGGTATGAGCCAGATTAGTCTGTGCTTTTGCTAATGAAACATTATTGTACAGTTCGAGTGCGAGTTTTCTTGTTTCAATAGCTTGCGGAAAATGTGTTCTCATCGAATCTATGAGCAAAATAGCGCGATTGTAGTGCTTGGCCTCAAATTCCTTTTGTGCCATCTTGATGATACCTGCGGCCTCTTTGTCATACTTGTTGCCGCCACATGCACAAAGCACGGTAGCGGCAACCAAGATTGAAGTAATATATTTCACGAGCCTTCTCACAGCTTTAGAATGCTATGGCGAACGATGCTCCGAGAACCCATGATGTCATGTGTTTCTTTATCTTGACAGAGTATTCCATGTCGTCATATAGAAGCGGATATATTTCTGCAAACTTCGGAACTGCTTGCTCCAACATGCCTAATGGTTTATAAGAGAGTGTATAGTTTTTTCTCGTGAAGTCAATGTCGCAGAATACCTTCCATGTGAATCTCTGTTTGTACGCGTATGCTAATGAAACACCTGTTCCCCAAGAAGTAGAACTTTCACCATGTACGTTCAGGTAGTCCCACTCTGCGGCGTATGTCTTGTCGGTTTTTTCAAAGCCTTTCAGGTAGATGTAGTTGTCCGTTGTGTTCATGTCCGATTCGTCCAGTCCTTTGTTAATCGGATAGTAGTCATCGATGTCAGGATTATATCCCATTTCAATTATTTTGTCGGTGATGGTATTTGTGTTCAGATACAGATGCGTGTTCTGATTCTGGCTGTTGTATTTAAACTCATAGTCCATATTAACAACGTTTCCCGCAGTGGTGCTTGAGATGTTCAGGTCTTGCATGAAACTGCGACCAATAAGTCCTTTGACACCGATTGAGAATCGTTTAGAAAGAGGAATGTTTCCATATACACCCACGCTTGCGATAAATTCTGTCATGTGATCGCTTTCGATGTTCAGGTTGTTTACGGTAAATGCTGAAGAGAGTGCCTGGCTTTCTTCAATTCCTAAATAATCAGAATAAGTTCCTATACTGAACTTTGCCATGTCGAGGAAGTTGTTCCATCCCTTGATAGGCGAACTCTTTACGGATAAGCGTCCTCCGATTCCGACGTATTTGTTAAAGAAGTATGCACCTTCGGCCGTTACAACCGTTGAGATTCCGAATTTCAGATTCATGTCGATACCCTCATCGCTGAGTCCGAAGTCAAGGTCGTTGCTTCCGAGCCCCAGACCCATTCCGATGCTGAAAAACGACGGATGTTTTGCTTCGCCGAAGTTGTCTGGCAAGTTATTGCGCAACAGTCCTTTTTTCTTGAAGAGTACGTCAGCAATGGCATATCCGAGCTCGCCTGTAAGAATACCGATACCGGCTCCAGAGAGTACATCGCTCACCCAGTGACGGTTGTTGAGAACTCTCATAACACCAGTTGCAGTGGCGAGACCGTAGCCTGCTATCGAATACCATGGTGAGCGTGTCAGACCGTATTCCTTGTGCAGAATTGTTGCACCGACGAACGCTGTGGCAGTGTGTCCTGAAGGCCATGAGTTGGCAGTCGAGCCGTCGGGACGCATTTCGCTTGCCGAGTATTTGATAGAGTTCACGATAATGGCCATCGACGCGTATCCTAATCCTGCGGATGCGAACAGACGTGGCCAATCGGAGCGTCCTTCTACGCCGCCCAGTTTCAGTCCGAGTGTGAATGCAGGTCCGAAGAACTGTAGATAATCGTCGATACCGGTTTTGAAGTCGGTCAGCAGTCGGGTGTTTGCGTGTTTATTCTTATAGTCTTGTCTGAACGCATGTTTCTCGCTCTTTGCAATGATACCAGCCACGAAGATAGGAATTCCTACCCATGTCATATCTTCAAGGAATTTATGCTCTTTGATGCCATCTCGTTGTGCAAGCTTAATCCAAGATTCCGTTTCGGGTTTGGGATTCATGAGTTCTATGATGTCGTGTCTTTTGTTTGCTTCAGCAACGAGTTCTGGCTTAAGCACCGGTTCGAGTTCTACGCCTTCCAGTTCAATAGGGTTATCATTGGAGTAGTTGGTTCCCGGTGTGAGGTTTACTGTTGCGTTGGCTGTTATTGTCATCAATAAAGCAATTGCAAGAAGTTTAAATTTTTTCATATAATTTAAGGTTTGATTGTTTTCTCCGTGTTGCAAAGGTATGAAAATATATTTAAAACGCCAAATATAATGCGAAAAAAAACAAAAATTTATTTTCCGATGCCCATTTCTTGCACTGCTTCGTTCAATAGCTTCATCAGCGGTTCGCGTTCATTTGGCACGCGGTTGTCGAGAACTGCATCTTTCAGTATTTTCTTCAGCTCTCCCACTTCACGGCTTGGAGTAAGATGGAAGAGCTCCATAATTTCGTTGCCGTCGATGACAGGCTGCAATAGTCGTTTGTAGTCTTTCTCCTTCAGAACGGTAAGTTTTTCGCGCACCATGCGGAAGTTTTCGCGGAACATTTTTTTTCTTACTTCGTTTTTGCTTGTGATGTCGGCTTCACACAATGTCATTAGGTCGTCGATGTCGTCGCCGGCATCGTTCATCAGACGTCGAACGGCGGAGTCGGTCACTTCCTCGTCGGCAATCACAATGGGTCGCATGTGCAGGTCAACGAGTTTCTGCACGTATTTCATTTTCATGTCGAGTGGGAGAGCAAGTCGGCGGAAGATTGGTGCCACCATTTTAGCTCCAACCAGGTTGTGGTTGTGGAAAGTCCATCCTGCCTGATTGTTCCATCGCTTTGATTTTGTTTTTCCCACGTCGTGAAGCAGTGCTGCCCATCTTAGCCATAATCCGCCTCCTGTTTTTGCCACGTTGTCTAACACTTCGAGCGTGTGGTAGAAATTGTTTTTGTGAGCCTTTCCGTTTCGTGTCTCCACGATGTCGAGTGCTGACAGTTCGGGCAGTATGATGTCAAGCAATCCGCAGCGTTGCAGGTCAACGAAACCCTTGCTTGGTGCCTGACTCATTAAAATCTTGTTCAGTTCGTCCTTGATCCGCTCGCCACTTACAATCTTTATGCGTTCTGCCATTCGTTCGAGGGCATTGAAGGTTTCGTCGTCGATACAGAAGTTCAGCTGTGTTGCAAATCGTATGCAGCGCATCATGCGCAGTGGGTCGTCGCTGAATGTTATTTCGGGGTCGAGTGGGGTGCGTATAATTCCGTCTTCAAGGTCGTAAAGACCGTAGAATGGATCTACAAGTTCTCCGAACCGTTGTTTGTTCAGGCATATAGCCATTGCATTGATGGTGAAGTCTCGGCGGTTCTGGTCGTCCTCCAGTGTTCCGTCTTCGACAATTGGCTTGCGCGAGTCGTGACTGTAGCTTTCTTTCCGTGCTCCCACGAATTCTACTTCTTCTTCGCCGAATTTCACCTGTGCAGTACCGAAGTTTTTGAATACCGAGAGGTGGGCATTTCTGTCTAACCGCCGTTTCAGTTCTTTTGCTACTTTGATGCCGCTGCCTACTACCACGACATCGATGTCGTTGCCGGGGCGTTCTAAGAAAATATCGCGTACGTATCCGCCTACGACATAACACTCTACGCCAAGGCTGTCAGCAACATCGCTTATCTGATGGAAAATTTTTTTGTCGAGAATGTCGGCAAGTTCGTCGTCGGAATACATTTTCATGCTGCAAAGGTACAAAAAAATGTGCGAAAAATGTTAAAATAATAATTAAATAATGTTAGATGAGACGCGAATATTTGCGATTTTAAGTACCTTTGCACGCCAAATTGGGTTAATACATTAATTAAATAGATAGACGATATGAAGATTAAGCATTTATTTTTGTTTGTTGCTGCCGGCATGATGTTGTCGGCATGTGGCGTTAAGCAGGAGCGCCCGAATTTCGGTGACGATGAGTACCCGGTAGTGACAGTCGGTGCGCAGAGTGCAGCCTCTGAGGCGACATATCCAGCAACGATTAAGGGAGTGCAGGATGTGGAGATACGTCCGAAGGTGTCAGGATTTATCACTCAGATAAATGTCAAGGAAGGTCAGACGGTAACTGCCGGACAGGTGCTTTTTGCCATTGACGACATTACATATCAGGCTCAGGTGCGTCAGGCTCAGGCTGCTGTGAACACAGCCCAGGCTCAGTGCAACACTGTGAAGCTGACCTATGAGAATTCTAAGCAGCTTCATGCTAACAAGGTTATTGGCGACTTCGAACTTCAGTCTGCCGAAAACAACTACGAGAGTGCCAAGGCGCAGCTGGCTCAGGCTCAGGCCGTCCTGATGTCGGCCAAGGAAGCCCTTAGCTTCTGCTATGTCAAGAGTCCTGCATCTGGCGTTGTGGGTACTCTTCCTTTCAAGAAGGGAGCCCTTGTGAGTGCTGCCGACGCTCTGACCACTGTTTCCAACAACAGTTCGATGGAGGTGTATTTCTCTCTGACAGAGAAGTCGGCACTTGAGATGCAGCGCAATGGCAGTGGCGTGTCGTCGTTGCCTGCCGTGAAGCTCCGTCTTGCTGATGGCACCGAATATAGCTACGAAGGAAAGGTGACGAAGATGAGCGGCGTGATTGATGCCGCCACAGGCAGCGTTCAGGTAATAGCTCTCTTCCCTAACCCTGAGCGTCTGCTCAAGAGCGGCGGTGCAGGAACGGTGGTTATACCGTCGTCTAATTCTTCTGCAATCGTAATCCCACAAAGTGTTGTCACTGAGGTTCAGAACAAGAAGTTCGTATATACCTTGGACAAGGACAATAAGGTCAAATATACCGAGATTACCGTTTCTCCCCAGAACGACGGCAACAACTATGTAGTGACCAGCGGTCTGAAGGTAGGTGATAAATATGTCACCAATGGCATCACCAAGCTTAGTGACGGCATGGAGATAAAGCCCATCAGTCCGGCTGAGTATCAGAAGAAAATCAGCGAGTCGGCCAAGGCTATGACAGCCGGCGACATCGTTGGTGCGATGAAGAAGTAAATTGTTAAATAGTAAATTGTCAAATTTATTAAATACCCATGACTTTTACAGCATTTATCAAGCGCCCGGTGCTCTCTACGGTGATTTCAGTGCTCATCGTAATTCTGGGCTTCATAGGACTGGTAACGCTGCCTATTGAGCAGTATCCTGATATAGCACCTCCTACAGTAGTTGTATGGACCAATTATCCCGGAGCCGATGCCGAGACAGTGAAGAACTCTGTAATTACGCCGCTCGAAGAGAGTATCAACGGTGTGGAGAACATGACTTACATGACTTCAACGGCAGCCACTGGTTCGGCGCAGATACAGATATACTTCCGCCAGGGTACTAATGCCGATATGTGTGCCGTCAATGTGCAGAATCGCGTCAGCCAGGCACAGGCATTGCTGCCCGCCGAGGTAACGCAGATGGGCGTTACCGTGATGAAGCGTCAGACGTCGCAGGTAATTATGTATTCGCTGACTTCAACCGACGGGCAGTACGACGACGAGTTCCTTACCAACTATGCCAACATTAACATCATCCCAGCACTGAAGCGTATTCAGGGTGTCGGCGACGTTCAGAGTCCTGGTCTTAAGACCTATTCGATGCGTATCTGGCTGAAGCCCGACGTGATGAAGCAATACAACCTGATGCCTTCCGACATTGCTGGTGTTCTTGCCGAGCAGAACATCGAAGCTGCCCCCGGAACCTTCGGCGAGCAGTCGGAGGTAGCCTACGAGTATGCGCTCCGCTATACTGGACGTCTGAAAACCCCTGAGGAATTCGGTAACATCATTATTCAGAGTGATGTCAACGGACAGACGCTGAAACTGAAGGACGTTGCAAAGATAGAACTCGGTGGACAGCAATATACCGTGTCGATGAAGAACAACAACCTTCCGTCTGTGATGGGTATGGTTCAGCAGATTGCAGGCTCAAACGCCAACCAGATTGCCAAGGATGTGAAGGCTGAGCTTGAGAAACAGGCTAAGAGCTTCCCACCGGGAGTGATATATAAGATTAACTACGATGTAACGGAGTTCCTCTATGCTGCCATCGAAGAGGTTGTGTTCACCCTTGTGATGACACTTGTGCTCGTGTTCCTCGTGGTCTATGTGTTCCTTCAGGACTGGCGTTCTACGATGATTCCTCTGATAGCCGTGCCGGTATCGCTTGTCGGAACGTTCTTCTTCCTTGAACTGTTCGGATTCTCGATTAATCTGCTTGTTCTCTCGGCATTGCTGCTTGCCATCGCAATTGTTGTCGATGATGCCATTGTGGTGGTCGAGGCGGTACACGCCAAGCTCGATTTGGGCTACAAGAGTGCCCTGACGGCAAGTATAGATGCCATGAACGAAATTTCAGGAGCCATCATCTCCATTACTCTTGTGATGGCATCTGTGTTCATTCCCGTGTCGTTCATGGGAGGAACGTCGGGTACGTTCTACCGTGAGTTCGGTGTGACGATGGCCGTGTCGATTTTCATCTCGGCGCTCAACGCCCTCACGCTGTCGCCGGCTCTCTGTGCCATCTTCCTTAAGCCTCACGACAAAGAAGGTAATGAGAAGAAGATGTCGGTTATCGACCGATTCCATGCTTCGTTCAATACGGCATTCAATGCTACGACCGAGAAATACAAAGGTTCGGTAGAGAAACTCGTGCACAAGCCGTTGTTGACGATACTTCTTGTCGTTGTTGGAATCGTCGGTCTCGTCGGCTCTATGTCAACTACGAAGACCGGTCTTGTGCCTGACGAGGACACCGGTACTATCTTCTGTACCATTTCTATGCCTCCTGCCACGTCTGTTGCACGCACCAAGCAGATTATAAGCCAAGTTGATTCCATCCTCGGAGCCGACCCCGCCATTCTAAGCCGCGAGCAGATTCAGGGCTACAATTTTATTGCTGGTTCTGGTAGCGACCAGGCCACATTCATCATCAAGCTTAAACCTTTCTCCGAACGTCAGAAAGGATTCTGGTGGAAGCTGTCTGGTCTGTGGCAGGGCGATGGTATATACCGTTTCTTCCTCGATCCGAACACCGCCAACGGTGTGTTGGCACAGATATATATCAAGACGGCCAACATCAAGGATGCGCAGATACTCGCTTTCGCCCCACCAATGATTCCCGGATTCTCAGCAAACAGCGGTGTGTCGCTTGTGATGCAGGACAAGACCGGCGGTTCGCTCAACGACTTCTTCGCTGTTGTGAAAGACTATCTTGCCGAGCTTAATAAGCGTCCGGAGATACAGATGGCCATGACGTCCTACAACCCCAACTATCCTCAGTATATGGTGGATGTAAATGTCGCAAAATGTAAGCAGGCAGGCATTTCGCCGGCAACTGTGCTCACTACGCTTCAAGGCTATTACGGCGGTCTTTATGCCTCAAACTTTAATGCTTATGGAAAGCTCTACCGCGTAATGATTCAAGGTTTGCCCGAGACCCGTATGACCGAGTCGAGCCTGAACAGCATCTATGTGCGCACTCCAAAAGGCATGTCGCCGGTGAACGAGTTCTGCAACCTCAAGCGTGTATATGGTCCGTCGAACATCAACCGCTTCAACCTCTTTACCTCCATCAACGTGACGGCAACTGTTGCCGACGGCTATTCCACTGGCGAGGCAATCAAGGCTGTTGAGGAGACGGCAGCACAGATGCTGCCCCAGGGATATGCATACGAGTACAGCGGCCTTACGCGTGAGGAAGCCAATGCCAGCAACTCTACGGCAATCATCTTCCTGCTCTGTTTTATGTTCATCTACCTCATCCTCTCTGCACAGTATGAGAGTTATATCCTGCCGCTCGCGGTGGTGCTCTCTGTTCCGTTCGGACTGGCAGGCTGTTTCCTCTTTACGCAGTTGTTCGGCCATTCCAACGATATCTACATGCAGATTTCACTCATCATGCTTATTGGTCTGCTTGCCAAGAATGCCATCCTTATCGTGCAGTTCGCCCTTGAGCGCCGCGAAACTGGTATGGCAATCTCATGGTCTGCCATCCTTGGTTCTACAGCGCGTCTGCGTCCTATCCTAATGACTTCGCTTGCCATGGTTATCGGTCTTTTGCCGATGATGTTCGCATCCGGTGTCGGCAAGAATGGAAACCAGACGCTTGGAACCGCAGCTGTGGGAGGTATGTTGATAGGTACCATCTGCCAGCTGTTTGTGGTTCCTGTGCTATTCGTGATTTTCCAGAGTCTGCAGGAGAAACTACGTCCGATGAAGTTCGACGACGAGGAACTTTCCGGCGATGTGGCAACCGAGTTGCAGCAGTATGCCCACGGTCCGGTGAAGGAATACACTGTTGAGGAGTAGTAAATAAGTAAAGTAATATAAGGAGTAAAGTAGAAGTGTTATGAAACATAATAAGATTCTTAAAGTTTTAAATTTCGTGGCTTTTGCTGCGCTACTCTCCAGCTGTGGATTGTATAACAAGTATGAGCGTCCGGATGTAAATGTTGCGGGCCTTATCCGCGATGCCCACAACGATGCCGATACGCTTGTAGCTCAGGCCGACACTGCCAACTTCGGCAACCTGCCTTGGCGTGAGATCTTTACCGACCCACAATTGCAGTCGCTCATCGAACAGGGTTTGCAGAAGAATACCGATCTGCTCAACGCTGCGCTCAACGTTCAGATATATGAGTCGATGCTCAAGGCAGCCAAACTCGCCTTTCTGCCTGCAGTCAACATCGGGCAACAGAACGGACAGATGGCTTCCACGAGCAAGATGTTTGCCGATGGCGCCACAGCTACCAACTCATACAGCTTCCCGGCATCTGCAAGCTGGACGCTCGACCTCTTCGGCAATATCCTTTCGCAGAAGCGTTCCACTCAGATGACGCTTCTTGCCATGAAGGACAACCAGATGGCAGTGCGTGCCAGTCTCATCAGCGGTATTGCCAACAGCTATTACACTCTGTTGATGCTCGACCGCCAGCTGGCACTGACCGAGGAGATGGGGCAGATGGCAAAAGAGACATGGGAGATGATGAAACTGCAGTATCAGCTTGGACGTATGCGCTCGACAAGTGTTCAGAGTGCCGAGGCACAATATCTCTCGACTCAGACACAGGCCACAGAGTTCCGCCGTCAGATACGTGCCGCCGAGAATGCTCTCTGCGTGCTCATCGGACAGGCCGGGCAGCAAATCCCGCGTTCCACTCTTGACGCACAGCATCTGCCGCAGCAGTTCGCAACCGGCGTGGGCGGCCAGTTGCTTCAGAACCGTCCTGATGTTCATGCTGCCGAGATGAAGCTCGCCTCGTGCTTCCACGATGTGCAGACAGCACGCTCGCAGTTCTATCCTAACATCAGTATAGGTGCCTCTATATCGTTTGGCAACCAGGGTGGCACAGTGAATCCCGGCAAGTGGTTCGGTAATCTTTTCGCCAACCTCACGCAGCCGGTGTTCCAGCGCGGGGCGCTTATTGCTAAACTGAAAGTGAGTAAAATCCAGTATGAACAAGCGTTTAACACGTGGCAGAACGCGGTGCTGAAGGCCGGTACCGAGGTGAGCAATGCTCTCGTTAACTACAACAGCTATGATGCCAACAGCCGTGTCGAGGAACAGCGCACTGCCGTACTTCGCCAGAACGTAGAAGACACAAAGGCTCTCTACAAGAGCAGCGGAGCCTCTTATCTCGAAGTTCTCACTGCCGAGACGCAGCTCCTCGCTTCTCAGCTTTCGAAGGCTGCCGACGACTTCAATAAGATGCAGGCTGTAGTAAGTCTATACCAGGCTCTTGGAGGAGGAGGGAAATGATTGATAACTGAAAATTAAAAATTGATAATTATGGCAAGCGAAATAAGCAACAAGGCCGAGATTGACCCAAGAGCGAAAATCGGCAACAACTGTAAGATATTCCCCTTCGTCTATATTGAGGGCGATGTAGAGATTGGCGACGAATGTATCATTTTCCCGTTCGTAAGTATATTAAATGGTACGCGTATGGGCAAGAAAAACAAGGTGCACCAGGGAGCCGTAGTCGGAGCCTTGCCACAGGATTTCAACTTCCGGGGCGAGAAGTCGGAGTGTATCATTGGCAACAACAACATCATCCGCGAGAATGTTGTAATCAACCGTGCCACGCATACCGGTGGCAAGACCGTAATCGGCGACGACAACTTCCTGATGGAAGGTGCGCATATCAGCCATGACACTAAGGTGGGCAACCACTGCGTCTTTGGCTACGGCACTAAGATTGCCGGTGACTGCCAGATAAGCAACGGCGTGATTTTCTCGTCGAGCGTCATTGAAAATCCTAACACCCGTGTGGGCGAGGGTGCGATGATCCAGGCAGGAACAACCTTCTCGAAGGATGTGCCGCCATATATCGTGGCAACCAATAAGAATACCTACGGAGGCGTCAATACCACTATGTGTTCGGCTTACGGCATCGACGACAAGGTGCTAAAGCATATCGCCAATGCCTACCGCCTTGTGTTCCATGGACAGACGAGCGTCTTCGATGCCGTGCTGCAGATAGAGGAACAGGTGCCCGACAGTCCCGAGATTCGGAAGATAATAGAGTTCATCAAGGGTACCAAACAGGGAATCATCTCAAAACTTTAGAATATAAACAGTCAGGGAACGGTATAAAAAAAGTTAAATAATCATATCATAACGTCATTTTGTGAACGGGAATAAATAAAAATACTTACCTTTGACTCGTTTTAAATAACTATCATTAGCTAACAAAAAAAAATCTATCGTTATGAGGAAAAATTTACTTAAATCATTATTTGTAGTTGTAGCATTCGTTGCAGGTACAAATTATGCTGTTGCCGACGAGATTAATGCAACTCTCGATCATACGGCAGGTGCACAATGGGGCAGCAACACCGGTGCTTCAACAGTTGATGCTGAAAAAGAACATTACAATAATGATGCTGCAGGTTCTTGGGCAGGATGTGCATACGCTCAGTTCTCTTATCAAATTCCGGAGGGCCATTCGGTAACAAAGGCTGAACTTACGTATTATGTAAATCAGGGTGGACGTGCAAGCCGTAATGATATTATCTATTACATGAAGAAGGACTTCACTATCGATTATGATACGTTTGCAGGTCAGACAGGAAAAGATTTGCGTTATACATCTGATCGTTCGGGCAAGGCTGTTGCATCAGCTCCTACCGGTGGTACTGGCGACCGTGGTCCTCTGACATTTGACGTTACCGATGCCGTTAAGGATATTGCAGGCCAAGGTCAGAGCTATATTATTTTCCAGTGGACGGGAAATGCCGGCGGTGCTGACCTCTATGGAAAAGGTTCCGCAGAAAAGGCTCCTGCACTTGTGATTACAACAGCCGACGCTTCAAGCCAGACAAAATATATCGTTGAATTCACCGACGGAACTGCTGCCATCAAGGATCCTGTCGTTTATGACGGCACCATTGGCGAGACCGCTACAGCTTCAGCTGAAGATATGGCAGCATTTAAGGTGAACGACAAGAAGTACATCTATGAAAGCGGCAATAAGACAATCACTCTGGTAAAGGAACCGGCCAATAATGTTATCACGCTTGTTTTCAGCGAGGCACCCAAGTATAATTATAGCGTAAAGAGCAATCTTGGGACGACTATTGTCGAGGGTGAGGATTTCTACGGAGAGACGGTCGTAGCTTACTATCCTCACTATATAATGGTGGAAGATTCTCTATACAATTGCCCCAAACAGGGTTCTAATCCATGGTATGGTATAAGCTTCGTCTTGGAAGATCCTGACACTGAGGAGACCGTGACCTACACGAAGTCGGATATTGGTTCGATCGTATTCTATTCAGAGGGTGAGGCTCTTGATGGTGCTACTGCTTCAAATTCCAACTATGCAGATATCCGCAGCTTCGGTGGAGCAGTTGGATTTGCCGATGCAGAAGATGTTGAAATCACCACTCTTGAGCCAGGAAAGTATATTCTCACAGCCGACCTCTTTACACCGACTTCTGCAATGGGTTCGTCAAAGTTCTCTGTAGGTGAAGAGACATTTACTCTCACATCGACATCCAATGGTTATCACAATGAACTTTCAACGGCAGAGTTCGAAGTTAAGTCAACAGTAACGGTTAAGCTCCTTGCCGGTGGTTCAAAGACCAATGCCATCGACTGGCTGTATATCAAGAAGACAGCAGGAGTCGCAACCGGTATCACATCTGTCGCTGCTAAGAGCGAGAATGCTGTTAAGAATGAGATATTCAACCTCAACGGCCAGCGTGTAGCTGCTCCAGTGAAGGGTCTCTACATTGTTAATGGCAAGAAGGTAATCCTGAAATAATTTTATTCTTTAAAAAACCTGGGCGAGGAACAATATGCTTCCTCGCTCACTATTACTAACACTCAAAAACTATCACATTATGAAGAAACTCTTTACTTTATTCGCATTGACTGTATTTGCCGCCAGTTCGACTTTCGCGCTTACAGAACAGCTCAAGAGTGGAGGTGCAAAAAACACTGACCTCAAAGGCATAAGCTATACACTGCCTGGAACATACGTCGCAGGTGGAGGAAGCACACAGGCCGGCGATATGTTAGGCAAAGGCTTAAAGCTGCGTACAGGTAGCGACGGTGCCCGTGCCGTATTCAACGTTAATGCCGGTTACGTTATCAATGCGTTCAGCCTTGACGGAATCTCTAACTATGAATTGAAGGATGATGCCACCGAACCGTGCATTTCCGTGACTAAGGTTGAGGTTGACGGTGTCGAGTTGGATGCCAGTGCATACGAACATGTGGGATTCCCGGCAAAGGGTGAAAGCACTTCTGGTCATGTCTATATCTCAGGTATTGAGGCAAAGACCTCTATTGCACTCTATTTTGACAACACAAATTCTAGCGGTAATCAGATAAATGCCACGTGGACTATCGAATACACAGAGGCTACTTCAGACACACCGTTGTCCACAGTTGTTACTCCTGCAAAGAAGGTCGTTGAAATTGGCAATCCTCAGGCATTTACCGGAGAGTTCAAGGGCGGTACATTCAACGGCGCATGGAAGAGCTTGGACGAGAGCGTCGCAACCGTCGATGAAGCTGGCGTAGTCACAGGAGTTGCAGAGGGAGCGACAGAGATCGTGTTCAGCTGGAAGGCCGATGACAGTCAACCGGAATACAGAGACACTGCGAACATCGTTGTCAAGAAAGCGTTCAACAGCGACAATTACGAAGTGGCTGCTGAGTATGATTTTGCTTCTTACGGTGCCGCTGACATTACAATAGAGTCTGAGTCAATAGGCAATATCTGGAATAAGGTCAACTCTGTGAATAATGCTGTATTTCGTTGTACAAACGAGGGCCTGACAAGCATTGCAATCCAGGCTGTTCTTTCAAGTAATAAGGGCTGGTCTATGACCGACGAAGGTCTGGCTTTGGGTTCGGGTGCCGGCCGTTGTGCTGCCATCTGCGACGTTAAGGCAGGACAGATTGTCGAGTTTACTCATAACAGCGGCACGAACTTCTTCACTCAGAACGACGGTGAGGACGACGGTGCAGAGAAGACGCCATGGATTGAAGAGGATGGACACCATGTTTATCTCGTTGATGCTGACGGAATGGTTGGCTTCGAGATATCAGCCGGTAAGGTTGTCAGCAACGTGAAAGTATGGCAGACGAAGGGCACAGTTCCTTCAGCCATCAACACCATCGCGGCAAAGGCTGACGTAGTTTCTGCTGCTAATGAAATCTTCAACCTCAACGGCCAGCGTGTAGCTGCTCCAGTGAAGGGTCTCTACATCGTTAATGGAAAGAAGGTCATGATTAAGTAAGAAAAGATTAATTAAATTAAGATAAAACAGGCGGGAATTTCCCGTCTGTTTTGTTTTAAAGTATGTCTGGCCGCAGAAAATACTGTCGTTCTGAACATCGTGAATTCTGAGATTGCGGAAAAGCTGTCATTCCGAACGACGGGAATTCCTGAATTGTGGAAATGCTGTCGTTCGGAGCGACGCTAATTCCGAAATCATGGAAATGCTGTCATTCCGAACGACAGGAATTCCGAAATCATGGAAATGCTGTCGTCAGTAACTGGCCTGGCAAGGGATGCCGGTAGCAACAACGCGTTCGCGAATGCTGTCAAGTTCCTCGTGTGTGGCTTTCTGAAGATGATGGGCAGGAGTCTCGCGGTCGATGGTATATACCATTACTTCCTGTGGTTTTATTTCCGTTACCGCTTTAAGCCAAGGATCTACGTATTCTTCGGTAGTATTGTCAACGCTTTCGCCCTCAAACTCGCCCTTCATGAACATCGTCTGGATGATGCAGTGCCCCCGGAAGCGCTTCAGACTGTCGATGACGGCATCTACATTATAGCCGTCGCCCACAGGTCGGTCCACTTTATTTATATATGCAGGACTGACGGTGTCGAGTTTCTGTATGTTGTTGTCAACCTTCATCAGAGCTGCGTGAATTTGCTGACGATAGGAGAGTGTGGCATTTGAAAGAACGCTGACCTTAGCATTGGGGAAATACTTATCGCGCAGTCGGATTACGTCGTCGATAATTTCCGGGAAGTGAGGATTGGCTGTCGGCTCGCCATTGCCGGCAAATGTAAGCACGTCGGGGTGCGGACCGTTGGCCTGCATGTCTTTCAGCTTTGCCTCAAGTGCCGCTGCTACCTCTTCGCGTGTAGGCATCTTTGCCTTAGGCCGGCGCTGGTCGTTGTAGCCGCATTCGCAGTAGATACAGTCGAACGTGCATACCTTTCCGTCGGAAGGGAGAAGATTGATGCCCAAAGAAACGCCTAAGCGACGGCTATGTACGGGCCCGAAGATGGGCGATGGATATATTACTGTCATATATACAATTTACTATTTGATAAATTTTAAATTTCAGATGCAAAGGTACATAATATTTTAGAGAATGCAGGTTAATTAATATTAATTCCTTGATTGTTAATGGAAAAATTGCTAATTTTGCAGCAATTTCGGCTTAAAAGACACAAGAGCGAATGAGAAGAAAGTCAAGAAATGCCAGCGGACATCGTGGTTTGCAGGTTGTTACGTTGTGTATAAGCACATCGATGGTGCTCGTGCTACTGGGGTTGGTGGTGTTCTCTGTACTGACGGCACACAACCTCTCGAAATACTTTAGGGAGAACTTTATGGTTACAGCAGTAGTCAACGACACTCTCACAGTCAATGATGGTCATCTGCTTGTGCGCGACATATACCACCGTCCGTATGCTAAGCAGATAGACTATATCAGCAAGGAACAGGCAAACCGTGAGCAAAGCAAGGCTTTGGGCAGCGACCCGTCGGAGTTCATAGGGTTTAATCCCTTTCCCGCCACTATCGAAATGCAGCTGAAAGCCGACTATGCCAACAAGGATTCACTGAAGTGGATTTCGAAGGAATTGAAGGCGAATCCCGCCATTACTGATGTTGACTATCAGGTTGACCTGATGGACAAGGTGAACAGCAACCTGCGAAAGTTCAGCCTCATACTGCTTGTGCTGGCACTTCTACTGACGTTTATTTCGTTTGCGCTGATTAACAATACCGTGAGGTTGGGCATCTATTCGCGCCGCTTCCTCATACATACGATGAAACTTGTGGGGGCTTCGTGGGGATTCATCAGATGGCCGTTTGTCAGAAGAGCCCTAATAGTAGGAGTGGTGGCAGCCTTCCTGGCATGTTGCTTTCTTTCTGTGGGATTCTATGGGCTGTATGTGCAGAACCCCGGAATACTTACACTCGTATCGTGGGTTGAACTCGCAATCGTAGGCGTGGCAGTGTTTGTCTTTGGCATCGTAATCACAACGCTCAGCTCGTATCTTTCGGTAGGGAAATTCCTGAGAATGAGGGCGGGGGATTTGTATAAGATTTAGAAGTTAATAATTAAGAAATAAAAATATATCTATGGATAGAAAAAACTTGGCATTCGACCGCACCAACTACATGTTGCTGGCTATAGGCATGGTGGTCGTAATCATCGGATTCCTGTTGATGAGCGGTCCGGGCTCTACCGATGAGGCGTACAATCCCGACATCTTCAGTGCACGGAGAGTAAAGGTAGCCCCGGTGGTATGTCTTCTGGGCTTCTTGTCGATTATCTACGCTATTGTTAAGAAACCGAAAGGGACTAAAGAAGAAAAGGAGTGAAGTAGTAAATGGATCTTTGGCAGACAATTATTATCAGTATTGTTGAGGGACTGACTGAGTTCCTTCCTGTGTCATCTACAGGACACATGATTATAACGCAGAACCTGCTTGGTGTGCCACAAGGCGATGAGTTTGTGCATGCGTTCACGTTTATCATACAGTTTGGCGCCATCCTCTCGGTGGTGTGCCTATACTGGAAACGCTTTTTCATCTTCGATAACACTCCGGCACCGGAGGGAAGCAGCACATTGCAGAAACTGAAGCACAGGTTTTATTTCTACTGGCTGCTTATCGTCGGAGTGATACCGGCTGTGGTCATCGGCCTGGTTGCAAAGAAGTCGGGACTGCTCGACTGGCTGCTCGACTCGGTTTGGGTGGTGGCTGTCATGCTTGTCGTGGGAGGTGTGTTCATGCTCTACTGCGACCGTATTTTCAATAAAGGCAGCGAGGCCAACAAGATGAACGAGAAGCGGGCGTTCAACGTGGGACTATTCCAGTGCATCTCGGTCATTCCGGGAGTGTCGCGTTCGATGGCTACCATCGTGGGCGGCATGGCACAAGGACTTACACGCAGGGCTGCCGCCGAGTTCTCGTTCTTTCTTGCCGTGCCTACAATGGCAGGAGCAACGCTACTCGACCTGTTCGACCTGATGAAAGAGGGTGGGACATGGGCAACGACGCATAATATCACTATGCTCATTGTGGGATGCGTGGTGTCGTTCATTGTGGCATTGCTTGCCATGAAATGGTTTGTTGACTTTGTGTCGAAATACGGTTTCAAGGCGTTTGGGTGGTATCGAATCATTGTGGGTGGCATCATTTTGGCTCTGCTCATATCCGGTCAGTCGTTGGCAATGGTAGATTAAATGAATTTCGTAGAAGGAGAATACATATACTTGGACAAGCCATATAGGATGTCGAGTTTCGGTGCGCTCGCACGGGTGCGCTATCTCATCTCTATGAAGGCCGGTGTGAAGCGAGTGAAAACCGGACATGCCGGAACACTTGACCCGCTTGCCACAGGCGTGCTGATACTATGTACAGGAAAGAAGACCAAGGAGATAGAGTCGCTGCAGCTGCACGAAAAAGAATACATCGCCACCCTTCAGCTCGGAGCCACGACAGCGAGTTTCGACATGGAACACGACGTCGATAAGACATATCCTACAGCGCATATCAGCGAAGAGCTGATACGGAAAACCATTGGCGGCTTCGTGGGCGATATAATGCAGGTGCCGCCGGCCTATTCAGCTTGCAAGATAGGAGGCGACAGAGCATATAAACTGAAACGCAGTGGTCAAGACGTACAGCTGGTGGCAAAGCCTGTACATATTGAAGAGATTGAGCTGACGGATTTCAATCCTGTGACGATGCGGATGAGCATCCGTGTGGTATGCGGAAAGGGTACGTACATACGTTCGCTGGCTCGAGATATCGGCAAAGCTCTCGGAAGCGGTGCCTACCTTACGGCGTTGTGTCGCACTCGTGTAGGTAATGTGCGGTTGGAAGACTGCATCAAGATGGATGATATTCCAGACTGGTTAGAGAAAATTGAGAATTAGCAGGCGGTGCTTCCATGCGCCGCATAGGAAAGAATCAAGAAAGAAGGATACACATGAAACTATCACAGTTTAAATTCAGACTGCCGGAAGAGCTGGTGGCTCTTGAGCCGTCGTGCCGCGTCTTTAAGAATGAGGATGGTACAGTAGATAAAATCTATCATCGCGATGAATGCCGGCTGATGCTCGTACACCGAAAGAGTGAGCGGATAGAAATGTTCCAGAAAGATGCTAAAGGGAACGACACGGAGCATTTCCTCACTTTCCGCGACAGCTTGAAATATTTTGGCGAGGGCGATGTCTTTGTCTTCAACGACACGAAGGTGTTTCCGGCGAGGTTGTACGGTACGAAGGAGAAGACGGATGCTAAGATCGAGGTGTTCCTGCTGCGTGAGCTTAACGAAGAGTTGCGGCTGTGGGATGTGCTTGTAGAACCGGCGCGCAAGATTCGTATCGGTAACAAGCTGTTCTTTGAGGACGACGGACCTATGGTTGCCGAGGTTATCGACAATACCACGAGCCGTGGGCGTACGCTGCGATTCCTTTACGACTGTCCGCACGACGAGTTCAAGCGTGAGCTCTTTGCTCTCGGGGAGTCGCCGCTGCCACGCTATATCGTTGACAATCGTCCATATACTTCCGATGATAACGAAAATTTCCAGACCATCTTTGCGAGAAACGAAGGTGCTGTGACGGCACCCGCAACGGGGTTGCATTTTAGCCGCGAGATGATGAAGATGATGGAGATACGCGGCATCAGTCCGGCGTTCGTCACCTTGCACTGCGGTCTTGGCAATTTTGATCCTATAGAGGTGGAAGACCTGACAAAGCATAAGATGAGTTCAGAGCAGATGGTGGTTTCTCAGGAGGCTTGCAATCTCGTAAACCGGGCAAAAGCCGATGGTAAGAACGTGTGTATCGTAGGCACCAGCACCATGCGTGCCACAGAAACGGCTGTAGGTACCGACGGATTGCTGAAAGAATATGACGGATGGACCAACAAGTTTATCTTCCCGCCATACGAGTTCGGGCTTGCCACTGCAATGATGGCAAACTTCTATCATCCTGAGTCGCCGATGATGATGTCAACGGCTGCTTTCGGAGGCTATGACCTTGTATATGAAGCCTATAACCAAGCGGTCAAGAACGGGTATAAGTTCGGGTGCTACGGCGACTGTATGCTTATCCTCGACGACTGAGCGCTTCGCTAATGGATAATCGGTAACGGAAAAATAGATAATGGGAGCTGCGCATGTTGTCTATCTGGGCCTGGGAACCAACCTCGGCGACAAAGAGGCGAACATACGTGAAGCTGTAAAGAGAATCAGAGAGCTGGTGGGCGCAGTAATGCGCCAATCGGCTCTTTATTTCTCCGAGCCTTGGGGATTCCAATCCGACAACAGCTTTGTCAATGCCGTAGTCTGCTGTTCCACGTCGCTTTCGCCTCACGAAGTGCTTGACATAACGCAGAAAATTGAAATTGAGATGGGACGACGGCAGAAATCGTCGCGCGACGGGAGCGGAAAGCCGGTATATCATGACAGGATTATCGACATCGACATATTATTATATGATGATATATCGCTTGACACTCCAGATCTTGTCATACCACACCCGCTGATTAATCAACGTGAATTTGTTAATATCCCACTGAGAGAGATTTTTTTGCCGAAAAATTAGTCGTTGTCAGATTTATTTGCTAACTTTGTGCCAAAATAACTAAATCTACTCAAAATGAACAAACAATTTTTTTCTCTGTTGGTGGTAGCATGTGCGGCAATTGCTGTTTATGCCGACAACCCGTACAAGCAGTACACCCAGAACTTGCCATTCAAGATGGCAGAAGTTTCTGACCCTGTTTTTCCAAATAATGAGGTTAACCTGACGGATTTCGGAGCTGTCGGTAATGGCTCGAAGCTATGTACCGAGGCTTTTGCCAAGGCTATTGATGCCTTGACGAAAAAGGGCGGCGGCAAGCTCGTCGTTCCGAAGGGCGTGTGGCTTACCGGTCCGATTACGCTCAAGAGCAATATCAACCTGCATGTTATGAGCGGCGCTGTTATAACCTTTGTGCCCGATGAAAGCCAGTACCCTATTGTAGAGACAGTGTTTGAGGGACTTGACACCAAGCGGTGCCAGTCGCCCATCAATGCCCGCAATGCAACCAACGTGGCAATTACCGGGCAGGGTGTAATCGATGGAAACGGTCAGTACTGGCGACCCGTAAAGAAGGCTAAGGTGACCGACTCGCAGTGGAGCAACTTCACCAGCAGCGGAGGTATAGTTGACAAGAAGAAAGCATACTGGGTGCCGTCTGAAGGATATGCCAAGGGTGAGGCATTGGCACAGATGAATGTGCCGCAGAACATCAAGAGCGACGCAGAGTGGAACAGCATACGCCGTTTCCTGCGCCCGGTGATGGTAAGTTTCATCGAGTGTAAGAATGTAAAGCTCGAAGGGTGTATCTTCCAGAACTCACCAGCGTGGAACATCCATCCGCTGATGTGCGAGAACGTGATTATCAAAGACGTGCTTGTGCGCAATCCGTCATACGCACAAAACGGCGATGCCCTCGACCTTGAGTCGTGCAAGAATGCTCTTATCATCAATTCACGCTTCGATGCCGGCGACGATGGTATCTGTATAAAGAGCGGAAAGGATGCCGACGGACGCAGACGTGCTCGTCCGTGCGAGAATGTTGTTGTGGATGGATGTACGGTGTTTGCCGGGCATGGAGGTTTTGTCGTAGGTTCAGAGATGAGTGGAGGCGTGAGGAACATCAGCGTGCAGAACTGCCAGTTCCTTGGTACCGACGTAGGACTGCGCTTCAAGAGCCAGCGTGGGCGCGGCGGTATTGTCGAGAACATATATATCAAGGGTATCTCGATGATGCAGATTAAAGCCGATGCAATCACATTTAATATGTATTACAATGGAAAGTCGGTAGTGGAGAACAATGAAGACGGCACGGCAGCCGTTGCCAATGATCTAAAGCCTGTTGATGAGACCACACCTATCTTCCGCAACATACATATTCAGGATATTATATGTGCAGGAGCAGGAAGGGCAATGGAGTTCAACGGACTGCCAGAAATGCCTATCGACGGCATTACATTGAAGAACATCGACATTATTGCCGAAAAAGACGCTTACTTCAACAACTGTAAGGATATAAAGAAGCAAAACGTCAGCGTCACCATCGGAAAGATGTAAGAAGACAAGGACTGAAAAAAATATTAAAGGCTGCACCGAGGTGCAGCCTTTAATATTTTCGTTTTCTCTCGCTGATTAGTGGCGGAGACCAAGAGCCTTGATAAGTTCACGATAGCGGTTGATGTCTCTGTTATAGAGATACTTCAACAGCTTGCGACGGCGACCAACGAGCATGGTCAGGCTGCGAGCCGTAACATGATCCTTGTGGTTCTGCTTCAGGTGGTCTGTCAAATGAGTGATACGATAGGTAAGCAGCGCTACCTGGCTTTCTACTGAGCCTGTGTCCTTGGCATCCTTGCCATACTGAGAGAAAATCTCAGTCTTCTTTTCTTTGTTTAAATACATTTTTAAACGTGATTAATAATTAGTGCAATAACATCCTTCGGTTGCTTTTCCTGCCTAATCACTGGCGGTTCACAACTTCGAATGTTTCGGATTTTCCGAATTGCGGCTGCAAAGGTACACTTTTTTTCTGAATATAGCAAGAATTTCCGAAAAAAGTTGTACCTTTGCACCCGTTTTTAAGGTAAAAGGAAAATGCAAGACATCAGAAACATTGCAATTATAGCTCACGTCGATCATGGAAAGACCACATTGGTCGATAAGATGATGCTGGCAGGAAATCTTTTCCGCGAGGGACAGAACCTGAGCAGCCAGGTGTTGGATAGCAACGATTTGGAACGCGAGCGCGGAATAACTATCCTCTCGAAGAATGTTTCCATCAACTGGAAAGGAACGAAAATTAATATCATCGACACTCCGGGACACTCTGACTTTGGAGGCGAAGTGGAACGTGTGCTGAATATGGCCGACGGTTGTCTGCTACTTGTGGATGCTTTCGAGGGGCCAATGCCACAGACACGATTCGTGCTGCAGAAGGCATTGCAGATAGGACTGAAACCAATAGTAGTTGTAAACAAGGTGGATAAACCAAACTGCCGCCCGGAAGAGGTGTATGAGATGGTATTCGACCTTATGTTTTCGCTTAATGCTACTGAAGACCAACTCGACTTTCCTGTCGTTTATGGTTCTGCCAAGAACGGATGGATGAGCGAAGACTATAACAAGCCAACCGACAATATCACTTACCTGCTTGACAAAATCGTCGAGGTGATTCCTGCACCGAAGCAGATTGAGGGTACGCCGCAGATGCTTATCACCAGTCTTGACTATTCAAGTTATACGGGACGAATTGCCGTGGGCAGGGTGCATAGGGGAACGTTCCGAGACGGACAGCAGGTGACAATTTGCCATCGCGACGGCAGCATCGAAAAAACCAAGATAAAGGAACTTCATACATTTGATGGTATGGGTCATCAGCGCACCGACATAGTAGATTGCGGAGATATATGTGCAGTAATAGGATTGGAGAAATTCGAGATTGGCGACACTCTCTGCGATTTCGAGAATCCCGATGCTCTGCCACCGATTGCTATTGACGAACCCACTATGTCAATGCTCTTCCAGATTAACGACTCGCCGTTCTTCGGCAAGGAAGGAAAGTTTGTCACTTCACGGCATATCAACGATCGTCTGGAGAAAGAACTGGAGAAAAATCTTGCACTTCGCGTTGAACAGTTCGAAGATTCTACCGATAAGTGGGTGGTTAGTGGTCGTGGCGTGCTCCATTTGAGCGTGCTTGTCGAAACTATGCGGCGCGAGGGATATGAACTTGCCGTAGGACAGCCGCAGGTAATATATAAGGATATTGACGGCGTCAAGTGCGAACCAGTAGAGGAACTCACCATCAATGTTCCTGAGGAATTCGCGTCGAAGATGATTGATATGGTGACACGGCGAAAAGGAGAAATGACGTCAATGGAGAGCCAGGGCGACAGGGTGAATATAGAGTTTGATATCCCCTCGCGCGGCATCATCGGACTGCGAACAAATGTGCTTACAGCTTCACAGGGAGAAGCCATAATGGCTCACCGCTATAAGGAATATCAGCCGTATAAGGGAGACATTGACCGTCGTTCCAACGGCTCGCTCATTGCTATGGAGACAGGACAGTCGTATGCATATGCTATCGACAAACTGCAGGACCGCGGCAAGTTCTTCATCGACCCGGGTGAGGATGTGTATATGGGTGAAGTCGTAGGTGAACATATTCATGAGAAAGACCTCGTCATCAATGTCTGCAAGGCAAAACAGCTTACGAACGTGCGTGCTTCTGGAAGCGACGACAAGGCTCGTATCATCCCAAAGACGGTGATGAGTCTTGAAGAGTGTCTTGAATATATCAAGGAAGACGAGCTGGTGGAGGTGACCCCTAAGTCAATGCGTATGCGAAAAATCATACTCGACCACAACGAAAGAAAGAAAGCAAATAAGGAATGAAGAAGCCGCCCATCTGGGCGGCTTCTTCATTCCGTGGTTAATATGTTCTATTGTTCTTTTCTCTTCCAGCTATGGAATGCTGCTGCTGCGATTGCGAGCAGTAGCAGACCGTAGGCAACGTATGCAATGGTTTCGGTACGGTCGATGCTCTTTGGGAAGAATGAGAGAACAACTTTATGATGCCCAGGGTTGACTTTGAGCGCACGGAGAACATAGTCAACGCGGCCAAGCTCTGCCTCTGCTCCGTCGATAGTGGCTGTCCAGCCGGGATAGTATATCTCGGAGAATACTATTACACCACCCTTGTCCGACTGTACATCGTATTTCAGCTGGTTGGGCTCATACGATGTGATTCTGACGATGCTGAGGGTGTCTTGTGTGACGCTTTCTCCGAGTATCTCCTTGAATTTTTTGTCGGCAACTGCCTCATGGCGCAGCGGAGTTGTCGCCAACGCATCAATTTCATCATTGGCATTGTCAACATAGTTCACCTTGTCAACCAACCATGCGTTGCCGTAGGTGTATGGATTCTCTAAGGGAACTGACTGGCCGCTTTGCAGCGGAATGATGAAATACTTCGTGTTGAGCATGTTCAGAACAGGATAGATGGAGTCGCCGTTCACTAAAGTCATGTCGCCCGCGTTCTGCGAAATCGCAGCAATTGCCTTTTGTATCTCAGGCGAGATGTGACGGTCGATAATCTCTTGATAGCGGCGCAGCTTGGCGGCATGATAGCCTCCGATGCTCTTCAGGTAGAAGCTCGTCTCGTTTTCGTTGAACGTGTCGCCGGCAAGGTTCAGCGTGCGGAAGTCAAGGTTCTTGTCGCGTAGTATCTGCTCTATCGCAGGAGTCTTACGGATGGGTTGCTCCTTGATGCTGCCGTCAACGAACATCTCGTCGTAAAGATAGCGCTTGTCAACCTGCCACATATCTATCAGGCACAGTACAATGACAGCTCCAATCATGTATTCTGAGCGTAGCTTCTTTGCTTTGAAGAGAAGCAGGCAGAGCGTACCGATGCTGATGATAATCACCGTTCGCCAACAATCGGCTGTGAATACAGCTTCGCGTACCTTTGTTATATTGTCTAAGAACTGTCCCATCATGTCGGCGGGGACATACTGTGAGAGCTGCATACGGTCAGCTGATGATATGAATTCGAAGAATGCTGAAGGCATGAGTGCAAATATTGTGCTGATGCCGGCTGTGAGGGCGAAACTGAGAATTACGAATTTCAATTTCTTGTTTAAAATGTCCGGATTGTCACAAATCTTCTTCAATGCGAGCATTGCCAACAGAGGAATAGTGAATTCGGCAATCACGAGAATCGACGATACAGTGCGGAATTTCGCATACATAGGCATATAGTCGATGAACAGGTCGGTGAACGGCATGAAGTTCCTTCCCCATGACAACAATATTGATAGTATTGTTGCAGCAAGCAGTCCCCATTTCACTGGTCCTGTTACAATGAACAGTGACAGGATGAAGAGCATCATAACAAATGCCCCGACATATACAGGACCGGCAGTGAATGGCTGTTCACCCCAGTACTGATACCATTGTCCGATGTATTGTGCCAGTTGAGGGTCGCATTTCTCCATTGCTTTTGGATTGTTTCTCAACTGTATCTGGTGGGCTCCGCCCTTGGCGTTGGGAATGAGCAGTGTCCATGTCTCATCAATGCCATAGCTCCACTGCGTTATATAGTCGCGGTCAAGTCCGCTACTGGTCTGGTTGGCGGCATTCGTCTTCACCAATTCACTCTTGCCGCGCATTGTCTCCTGCGAGTATTCCCATGTGTGATACAGGTTAGAGAGGTTTATGCAGATGCCGATAATGCCGCCTGCTGCACAGGCAGCTATTGCCTTACCAAGATGGGTGTATCGTTTAGCGCGTATGCTCTCGTATGAAAATGCTATCACAAGGAAGAAGATTACGAACAGATAGTAGTATGTCATCTGCACATGGTTGGCAAGCACTTCGAGAGCAGAGAATATCGCTGTCACCACGAGACCCCACAGATACTTTCCTCGGAAGGCAAGAACTATACCTCCGATAAGTGGTGGAAGGTAGGCAAGCGCCATTACTTTCCAGATATGTCCTGCTGCGATGATAATCAGGAAATAACTGCTGAAAGCCCATATGATGGAGCCCAAGGCTGCCAAGTGTTGCTTAAAGTCGAAGGCACGCAGCAGGATGTAGAAGCCCAACAGGTATGCAAACAGATACCATACGTAGTCAGGCAACCACAGATGGTATGCCTTCTCTATTACAGCCAGTGGTTTGTTGCTTGAGTATGAAGGGGCTGTCTGATAGGTGGGCATACCGCTGAACAGCGCGTTCGTCCATCGTGTCACATTGCCAGTACGGTCATGATATTCTGAGGCCTCCTGTCCTGCACCGCGTCCTGCCGAGGCATCGTGACGGTAGAGAATCCTTCCCTCGGTATCTGCGGGGAAGAAGTAGGCAAACGAGATGATGACAAACAGTAATACCACCAGCACGTCGGGTATCCATTTCTTCATTTTTTCCATGCTATAAAATCTTTATGTTCGTTTTGTGAGGGTAAACTACCTGAAGCAGACTGCTTCTGCCCTGCGCATCGCCTGCAAAATTACAAAATTTTCATCACGTAGCCAAAGGTTTTATTAGTATATCTTGACCCTATCTTATCTTTTTGTTTTTTTTATGCCCCATCTGACTCAAAAAACCGATTTTTTTTATAATTTTGCAACGGAAAAATCAGCAAAGTTATATGAAAATAGGTGTAATTATCGCGATGGACAAGGAGTTCATGCGCATTAAGGCTCTTCTGAGCCACGGCGGTGAGGAGGTAAACGACGGCAGAACATTCGTTGTCGGAACGATGGGTGACAACGAAATTGTGATGCTTTCGAGTGGTATCGGAAAGGTAAATGCCGCGGCAGGAACAGCAGAAATGATTTGCCATTACCATCCAGATGTCATCGTCTCGTCGGGTGTGGCTGGTGGAGCATCCGTAGAGTTGAATGTTCAGGAGGTCGTAGCGAGCACCCAGTGCGTATATCACGATATGTATTGCGGCAGTGGGGTGGAATACGGCCAGATTGTGGGCTTTCCAGCACGCTACGATTCAGACGATACTTTGCTTTCGGAAGCACTTGCGGTTGATGCCGGCGTGCCGGTTCACAAGGGGCTTATCGTTACCGGCGATTGGTTCGTTGACAGTCGCGAGAAAATGCGTGACATCCTGAGCCATTTCCCCGAAGCAATGGCAGTGGATATGGAGTCGTGTGCCATAGCCCATGTGTGCTATCTGCACAAAGTACGATTCATCAGTTTCCGCATCATCAGCGATATACCGCTGAAAGACACAAACGCCTCGCAGTACTTTAATTTTTGGGACGAGATAGCCGACAAGTCATTCCATGTCACGAAGGCATTCTTAGAGAGTATTAACGGGAAATAATCCAAGGATGGTGACGGTATTGTAGCCTAAGTTACCTGTAGTAGTTTCTGTTAATGTTGTTACGAATGTATGCACGATGGCCGTAGAGAGCAATGACAACGAAACAGATGAACGGGATGATGAATGAAATGTTTGTGGCGGGAAGTCCGAGGAAGTTCCAGTTCATGTCGATGACGATTGCCTGAATTGGCGGGAAGAACGAGCCTCCAAGGATTGACATGATAAGTCCGGCACCGGCAAACTTTACATTGTCGCCGACACCACGCAACGCAATACCATAGATGGTGGGGAACATCAGCGACATACATGCGCTCACTGCAACAAGGCAATAGAGACCGTTGCGGTCTGTGAATAATATTGTTCCCGCGATGAAGACACCGCCGATAATGGCAAGGATAGCTAACAAGCGTCCCGGTTGGATATACTTTAGGAACCATGTGCAGATGAAGCGGCTGACGGTGAAGAACACCATGGCTATGATGTTGTATTTCTGCGACATAATCTCAGCTGCCCTCTCGTCCATGCCTTCAGCCATGAACACACGCGTGCCGTACTGGATAATAAACGTCCAACATGTTACTTGAGCACCGATATAGAAGAACTGGGCTATCACTCCTTCGCGGTAGTTGCGTATGTGAATGAGTTCACGAAGTGCCTTTACCATTGTCTTCTTCGATTTTGTATCGCCGTCCTTGGGCATGTTGTATAGGCGTATTAGTACCAGCAGAAGAATCGAGAGCACTCCAATGACAAGATAAGGTTGTATGAGCACGCCGAGGTCGTGGTCTTTTATCAGATTGAATTGCTCTTGTGGAAGATGATGACGTGCAGACGTTGACAGCGGACTCATCTTGGCTTGGATGAATTGCATGGCGACAAACATACCTGTAAGGTTGCCGATAGGATTGAAAGCTTGGGCGAGATTCAGTCGTTGAGTTGCTGTCTCTTCGCTTCCCATACAATATATGAACGGGTTGCAGCTCGTCTCAAGAAACGACAGTCCGCAGGTAAGAATGAAATAAGCAAGGAGAAACGGATAATAAAAGCCGAGCATTTTTGCCGGAAAGAACATCAGCGAGCCGATGGCAAAGAGCGAAAGCCCCACTAAGACACCGGCCTTGAATGAATATTTCTGTATGAACATAGCAGCGGGGAATGCCATGCAGAAATATCCTAGATAGAACGCCACCTGAACTAATGCTCCCTCGGTGACACTCATTCGGAAAATTTTTGAGAATGCTTTTACCATAGGGCTGGTAACGTCGTTGGCAAAACCCCACAGCGCAAAGCATAAAGTTATCATGAGGAACGGAATGAGCAGGCTGACCCCGTTCTTAGTTAATACGCCGTCTTTGTTATTTCTGTCCATTTTATGTCTAATTAGTAGATAATTGATGCAAAAGTACAATAAATAAATTATAATTCTTCCTTTTTTGCCTAAAAAAATATAACTTTGCATTCAAAATAGATTAAAACGATGAAAAAGTTGCTTTCTTTGCCGCCAAATTTGGTGGAATGTTTCCATAGAGTTACTGGGCTTGGCCGTGATGAGTATTTCTGTACGTGCGATCCCGTCGGTCATAAACTGGGCAGCGGCGGCGGTACGACATGGGTCTTACAGGAATGCCGGCGTTGCGAAAATAGTGAGGTTCCATTCGGCGAATGGCTTTCGCAGGAACGTCGCATCATTCTACATGGCGGCGGTCAGAGTAGGCGGCTTCCAGCATACGCCCCTTCAGGAAAGATGTTGATGCCTCTGCCGGTATTCCGTTGGGAACGCGGCCAGCAGCTCACGCAGACGCTGCTGTCGCAGCAGTTGCCGCTATACGAGAAAATCATGTCGATGGCACCAGCCAATATCCATACGATGATAGCAAGTGGTGATGTCCTGATACGTGCGACGCAGCCTTTGCAGCCTGTTCCAGATGCCGACGTTGTATGCTACGGCCTTTGGCTTGACTCATCGATTGCCAAAGACCATGGCGTGTTCGTAAGCGACCGGAAGACTCCCGGCGTATTGAAACAGATGCTTCAGAAACCCACAGTGGAAACCCTTAACTCGCTGCTCGACAATCATTATTATCTCACTGACATTGGCGTGTGGCTATTGAGTGACCGTGCTGTAGAATTATTGGCCAGGCGCAGTATGGCTGGTGACAAATGTAAAATGCCAAATGCCAATTGCGAATTAAAAGAGTATGACCTCTATTCGGAGTTCGGATGTGCTCTCGGTACCGACCCGACCATTGCTGACGAAGAAATCGGAAGTCTTAATGTTGCAGTGATGCCGCTGCCTGGAGGTGAGTTCTATCATTTTGGAACGTCGCGTGAGATGATTACGTCGATGATGTCAATACAGAACCTCGTCAACGACCAGCGTGAGATTATGCACCGTGACCGCAAACCCCATCCGTCGATATTCGTGCAGAATTCCGATTTGAATGTTGGATTCACTGATGAAAATCAGAATATCTGGATAGAGAA
>ODAI014363929.1_pt1 | contig 46460 bp, 31 predicted proteins | sample 1539321 | NCBI WGS metagenome assembly ODAI01 (sample SAMN02144231, study PRJEB22623) | gut metagenome | biome: sheep rumen | host: Ovis aries | place: New Zealand
AGACAACAGGAGTTGACCATGACCGTCGACGCAACGACGCAAAATGAAGATGGTACACCCTGGAATGACAAAATGGTATTGTCGTACCCGTTGCCTGACTTCTTGAAGAATAAGGGCAGTCTGGTAGATCGTATCAATACGTTTGCCAGTAATCTGATGGCCCTTCGCGACGCCCCCGTGCTGGACGAGGAGTATAATGGTCCGGTAATGTTCGAGGAGATGGCATCTGTCTACTCGTTGAGTGACCCTGTCATTGCCGCCGTGTATGCCAGCCATTCGCTCCAGCCCGCCGACGATGACTTTGGCAAGAAGATAGGTCAGGACATCATCGACAAGCGAATCAGCGTTGTCAACTACAGCGACCGTAAGGATTACAATGGCACACCGCTGATGGGTGCCTACAGCGTCGACGCTGACGGCATCGTTCCAGAGAAAGAACTGCTGCTGGTTGAGAATGGTGTACTCCGTGCGCAACTCAACAATCTGCGTCCCACACCGTTTACCAAGAACAGCACGGGCAGTTATCGCTTTACCATCAATTCCAGTGTGCCGACACCTGAAATCTCTATCGGGTCGTTGCACATCAAAGCTGCCAATGCCACGGCCGATGAGAAGATGGAGAAGACATTGCTGAAGAGTGCCAAGAAAGCAGGCCTGAAGAATGCCTATGTCGTCTCGCTGCCTGAGGGATGCTCGCTGCTCCGCCTCTACCGTATAGACACGAAAACAGGACAACGCACCCTGTTGCGCACAGACAATATGGTTCAGTCAAAGCAGTCTCAGTTGAAGGACCTCGTAGCCGTATCTGCCGCAGAAAAGGTCATCAATTCGGCTAATGGAACACAGAACAGCATCATTGCTCCTCGTGCTTTCATCGTTGCAGAGAGCAAGATCGCACGACCTGTTCTGCGTGCTGCCACCATGCCTGCCGTGTCGTATCCGCTGAAGAAATAACACTGGATTTCAGAAAGAAAAGGTTTTAGTATTTACTAAATTCACTAAAAAGTCTTAGTATTTACTAACTTACAAACATCAAAAGAGGACATGCCACCAGTTGACATGCCCTCTTTTTTGGTGCCCGTCAGAGGAATTTTGCCTCCTCAAACTCGTCATTTTTCAATTAGATAATGAATTAGACTCTAATTGATGCCTAATTAGCCTCTAATTAATGCCTAATTACCATGTAATTAATGCCTAATTAGAGTGTAATTGGTTAACTAATTACAACCCAATTAGGCATCAATTGGAAATCTAGCTTGTTGACGCTCGCTGCTCCAATCATTCTCAATCCTCTATCTTCAATCTACTACCTTCTTTTGATGTCGCTCCACTTGGGAGGTTGTACACCGAGGAGGTTGCGGACGAAGAAGTCGAAGCGTTTGTGCTCGCCGAAGGTCTCGCCCATAGTATGGCGGGCACCCGGCAGAACCACCAGTTCGAAGTCTTTGTTGGCACGCTGCAACGCATTGACCACCTGCATGGTAGAGGCAGGGTCTACGTTGTCGTCCATCTCGCCCACCACGAGCATCAGCGGTCTGTTCAGCCGCCATGCATTCACGGTGTTCGAGCAGGCAGCGTAGGTGCTGTCTACGGGCCATCCCATCCACTGCTCGTTCCACCAAATCTTATCCATGCGGTTGTCGTGGCAGCCACAGGCAGCATAGGCGGCCTTATAGAAATCGCCATGGAAGAGCACGGCAGTAAGGGCATTCTGTCCGCCTGCCGAACAGCCATAGATGCCCACACGGTTGATGTCCATATAGGGATAGCGGCTGGCGGCTGCCTTGATCCATGCGATGCGGTCGGGCAGTCCGGCATCTTTCAGGTTCTTGTAGCACACCTCCTCGAACTCCTTGGAGCGGAACGAGGTGGTCATGCCGTCGACCTGCACCACGATGAATCCCAGCTCGGCCAGGTCGGCGAGGTTCCACAGCCACGGCGTGAAGGCTTTGGGCACATACTGGTCGCCAGGACCGGAGTAGATATACTCGATGACGGGATAGCTGCGGTTGGGGTCGAAGTTAGAGGGCCGCTGGATGATGCCCCACATGTCGGTCACTCCGTCGCGCCCCTTGGCCACAAACACCTCGGGCGGCTGCCAACCGGCCTGCTTCAGCCGGGTGATGTCGGCAGTCTCAAGCGTCTGCAGCACCTTGCCGTCGCGCCCCGAGCGCAACACCGTCACGGGTGGGGTGGTCACCGTGGAATAGGTGTCGATGAGATAGGCCATGTCGTCGGTGAACACAGCCTGATGGTGGCCTGCCTCGGGGGTGAGACGCACCAGATGGCGGCCGTCGAGGCCGATGCGGTAGTAATGAACGAAATACGGGTCTTCATCTTTGTTCATGCCACAGGCCGAGAAATAGACCACGCGCTGCTTCTCGTCGACTTTCTGAATGTCGCGCACATAGAACTGTCCACGGGTGACCTGTCTGACGAGCGCAGCCTTGCGCCGGTCGTACAGATAGATGTGGTTGCGGCCGTCGCGCTCGCTGGTCCAGAGGATGTAACGCCCATCTTCGAAATCATGACGGTAGATGCGGTTGTAGTTCACATATTTCTCTTCACGCTCCTCAATGAGCGTGCGCACCTGACCTGTCTCAGCCGACAACTCGAGCAGTCGGAACACCTTGTGGCCGCGCTCATTGAAATCGAAGGTGACCGTACGGCTGTCGGCATCCCAGGCGGGCATGGACACATAGTACTGGCTGCGGAACAACTCCGTGGACGGCTCGATGACGCGCCCCGTGGCCACCTCGACGATGACGGGCACGCGGTAGTTGAGCGAATCGCCGGGCTTGGCATACTCCTGACGATGAAGCACCGGCTCTAAGCGGTCTTTGGGCGACGACTCCACGTAGTAGACATAGTGCTTGGGGGCAGGCTTGATGCGCACCGTGGCATAGTATTTCCCATCGGGCGAGAAAGAGCCCCACGACGAATAATAATAGGTGGTATCGCCATTCGTGGTGAGCGGCTGCTCCTGACCGTTGCGCCGTGTCCACAGGTTATGGTTGCGGTGGAATATCTGCACCTGTCCATCGGGCGATGTGGCTGTAGCATCTTTCTCGTCGGGAACCTCCATCCAGTGGCGCTGCGGTCCCTGGGGAGCCTTGGGCGGTTTCTCAGGATTCTCTGCCAGCAACGTCACCTTGTTCTGAGCGGCATCAACCTCTTTGTAAACGACTTTCTCACCGTCGTACACCGAGTACCACAACCGTTGTGTGCCACGAATGGCATGCGCCTTTACATCGCCGTTTTTCATCTTCCACGAATAACGGTTACGCACGGAGAAAGCACGCTCATAGTCCTCAACAGTGCCTTGAGCTGACAACTGACTGACAGAAGCGAGTGCCACAAGCATGAAAGCACTACGCAGGAATGTTTTTCTTATTGGTTTCATAGTAAATAATGGATCTAGTTTTTGCTGCAGACGGGCGCTACGGTCTTTCATGGAGATTCACTGCCCATCCTTCATGGTGCAAAGATAGACAATATTTCTCGTTCGCCAAAAGATTTGAGAATAAAATCAATCTCCGAAAATTAGTTCAAGGTTCAAAGTTCAAAGTTCAAAGTTCAAGAGGCGGAGTATTGTCTACACTCCTACACTCCCACACTCCTACACTCCTAAAACTTATCACTTGTCACTTGGACTAGCTCCTACACTCCTAAAAAACTCTACACTCCTAAAAACTTATCACTTGTCACTTCTCACTTAGTCAATCCCCCAGACCATCAAAACTTCCATCTCAGCTGCAGCTCCACATCGGTGAGGGCAGAATGGTCGACCTGTTGCAGGCCGGTGCCGATGGTGCTGCGGTCGAAATAGTTGGTGGTGCCGGCCTTGGCCATCAGTGCCAGGCGTGACGAGGGACAGTATTGCGCCAGCAGCGAGTAGCGGATGCCATGACCGTAGAACGACTGGAAACCGAAGGAATAGAGCATGCCACGCTCGTAGCTGTAGATGCGCGTGTCGAAGTTGTCGGTGTGAAACCAGCCCAGTTGTGCCGACAACTGCCATTTGCTGAGGCGCATGGCAACCTGCTGGCTCACCATCCATCCCGTCTTTCCCTCCACCGACGAGAGGTCGGCCTGCGACTTGAGGGTCCAGTGGTCGGTGTGGCGCGTCACCGTCAGGCGGCCGCGCTGCATGGTCTCGTCGTCGCGCAACCGGATGCGGTAGCGGCTGCCAACTGTCCAGGTGTCGTTCTGCCACGTCAGCGTCAGCATATTGTCCCACGAATGGGCGTTGGCCTCCATCTGGTAACGGGGCCACGCAAACTGCGCATAGTCTGTATAGGCCGTCAGCGACCAATGGGACGACGGCCGCCAGTTGATGCCGGCATAGAAGCCGCTCTCGTTCTGCACGCTGCCCGCATCGCTGAAGCTGCGCGCGAAAAGCGAATAATAACGGTAGGAATACATGCGCCAGAGAGCCATGATGTCGAGCGCGTCGGTAGGACTGCAGCTCACCATGTTGAGCGTGGCCACCCCGTGGCAGCTGCCCGTGGCCGTCTCGCCGCTCACAGAGAGGCGCCGGCTAGTGTAGCCATAGTCGACAGAGGCATTCCAGAACGATTTCCCCGTGGCATAAATCTGGCGGTAGAGCTGCCCGTTCTGCGGTTTCAACTCACGGTCGAGGCCGGTGGCAGTGGCTGTCAGTCCTGCATGGAAACCACTCTTTCGGAAATGCAGACTCGCTCCGGTGAGCCACTGGTGGGCATTGTGCTTACGGTTCATCTCGCTGTCGGTGCGGTGGTAGCCGCTGGTGACAATGGTGCGGATGGCCTGTGAGTCGGGAGTGAGCGTGGCATCGATGGCCCGATAGGAGGCGAAGGCGGTCACGTCGAGGGCCTTGGCGATGCTGACGGTGGCGGCGGCCCCCTGCAGATAGTTGCTCTCCGAGCGCGACGAATGGGCATGAAGGGTGCTCTGCTGCCGTGTCATCTGCGACAGCAGAGCCAGTTTGCCGAGCGAGAAATCGTTGTTGACAACCAGTCCGAGACCTGCCTTCAGACGGTAGCACCCCACCACGGCCACCTTCAGCCGTCCCATGTTGCGCACCATCAGATAGGGCGAATAGAAGTCGTAGCCCGCCTTGTTGCGACCCGCCATGAAGGGCTCGCCGGCATCTTGCGCAGCCGTCATGCCCGCCTTCACATACTGACTGTAGCTGAACTGATAGCGGAGGTCGTGGCGGTAGGGCCAGCCCAGGTATCCCTCGCGGTCGCCCTTGCGCTCGTAGGCGGGTATCTTAGCCGTAAGCATGAGTTGCTGCTGGCCGTATTTCATGATGTTCGCCCACGAGGGGAACGACCGCGGCGGCTCCTCTCCGATATAGACCAGGCATTGCAGCAGCTGGCACCGCTGACGGTCGAGGCTCTCGATGAGCATCAGCTCGCCCAGCGTCTGCATGCGGCCGTAGCGGTAGAGGTACTCGCAGATATCCTCTATCTGCTTGTTGGTGAGAAAGGGAATGCGCTCCAGATCGTCGCGGGAGGCACTGTTGATGTCGATGGGATGGGCGGCGAGCTCACTCACCACCTCATAGGCATTCTCCCAGTTGTCGGTCTCGATGTCCTCCAAATCGGATAGCTGCTCGAAATAGGTCTGCCAGTCGGCAGTGTTTTGGGCATGAAGCACGGTCGACGAGAAGAAAAACAGCAGGGAAAAGAGTCCAAGGCGAAAAGACTGCCAAGTGTGTTTATTCATTGTCTCGTGATAAAGTTAACTATTGTTCAATGATGCAAAGGTAAAAAATTTTTCATCAACGAATGCTAAATAAATGATGTTTTTTAGCATAAATGCAAAATTATCACTACTTTTGCTGCCGGAATGAACAACCTCAGAAACCATATCCTCGCATGGTTGCTATTGCTGGCTGCGCTGCCAGCACTGGCACAGACGGACGGCAAGGGCAAGCAAAACCCCGAAGACCGCCCTGTGGACATGGATTCGCCCACGTTTATGCCACTGGTAAAGGTGAGCAAGGTAAAGGTGGGAGGCGACTCCATTCAGTATTTGGAGATGAACAATGTGTATGTCTATCCGCAGGCCACCTTTAAGAATGCCAAGCAACAGCAGGCCTATAACCGTCTGGTTTACAACGTGAAGAAGGTGCTGCCCATTGCCAAGGAGGTGAATCGCGTGATGATGGAGACAGCCGAACTGTTGGAGACCCTGCCCAACAAACGCGCGAAAGACGAGCACATGAAGCGCGTGGAGAAAGCTGTGAAAAAAGAATACACACCGCGCATGAAGAAGCTCACCTACGCACAGGGCAAACTGCTCATCAAGCTCATCTACCGCGAGTGCAACTCATCGTCGTATCAGCTCATTCAGGCCTTCCTCGGTCCTGTGAAGGCAGGCTTCTACCAGGCCTTTGCCTGGACCTTCGGCGCCTCGCTGATGAAGGAATATGATGCCGAAGGCACCGACCGCCTGACCGAACGGGTGGTGAGAATGGTGGAAGCCGGACAGTTGTAAGCTCTTTGGGGGAGGAAGAGTGTTCGGAGAATTCGGAGGATTCGGAGGATTCGGAGGATTCTGAAAATTCAGAAAATTCAGAAAATTCCGATTATTCGGAGCTTGCACAATAGCAAAGGTAATCATACCTCTCAACTCTCACCTCTCAGTTCTCAACTTGAAAAGCTCTCAGTTCTCAACTTGAAAAGCTCTCACCTCTCAACTTATTACAATAGTTAATTATTTGACAAAATGAAAGCATGAGACAATACTTGATGTTAATGACACTTAAAAAAACCGTATTTATTGTAGTTTTTTGCTACTTTTGTCGTCTGATTGCGTATAAGAGTTAGTTATAAACATATTTTTTAAATCAGCAAAATGAAAAACCTAAGAAAATCGCTCATTGCAGCATTGATGTTGCTGATGGCCCAGGTAGCCATGGCACAAATGATGATGCCTTTGCCCGTCGACAAAGACGTCCGCATTGGTAAGCTCGACAACGGGCTCACCTACTACATCCGTCATAACAACTGGCCCGAGAAACGTGCTGAGTTCTACATCGCCCAGCGTGTCGGCTCTATCCAGGAGAACGACGACCAGCGCGGTCTGGCTCACTTCCTGGAGCACATGTGCTTCAACGGCACCGACCACTTCAAGGGCAACGAGGTCATCCGCTGGTGTGAGAGCATCGGTGTGCAGTTCGGCCAGGACCTGAACGCGTACACATCTATCGACGAGACCGTCTACAACATATCGAATGTCCCCACCACACGCCAGAGCGCACTCGACTCTTGTCTGCTCATCCTGCACGACTGGGCCGACGGTCTGACCCTCGACCCCGAGGAGATCGACAAGGAGCGCGGTGTGATTCACGAGGAGTGGCGTATGCGCCTCTCACCGTCGCAGCGTATGTTTGAGCGTTGTCTGCCCAAGCTCTATCCCAACAGCAAATACGGTTACCGCATGCCTATCGGACTGATGGAGATTATCGACAACTTCAAGCCCAAGGCTCTACGCGACTACTACGAGAAGTGGTACCGCCCCGACAACCAGGCCATCGTGGTGGTGGGCGACGTGGATGTCAACCTGATTGAGAAGAAAATCAAAGATATCTTCGGCGACATCAAGATGCCCGAGAACCCTGCACCGGTGGTGAAGGAGATGGTGCCCGACAATGCCGAGGCTATCTACGTGATTGAGAAGGACAAGGAGCAGCAGCAGAATATCGTTCAGCTGATGTTCAAGCACGAGGCCTTCCCCGACTCGCTGAAGAACACGGTGGTGTATCTCATCTCTAACTACCTGACCAGCAGTGCCATGGGCATGCTCAACGCCCGTCTGGCCGAGCTGACCGAGAATCCTGACTGTCCTTACGTGGGCGGACAGGCCGAAGACGGCAACTACCTGCTCTCGAAGACTGTTCAGGCATTTGCCCTGAGCGCCATTCCCAAGGACGGCCGACTGGAAGAGACACTGCAGGTGCTGCTGCGCGAGGGCCGTCGTGCCGCTGAGTTCGGCTTCACCGCTACAGAGTATGAGCGCTCGAAGGCCAACTACCTGAGCTCGCTCGACAAGATCTACAGCAACAAAGACAAGCGCTACAGCAGCCAGTTTGTCAATGAGTATGTGCGCAACTTCCTCGACAAGACACCTATCCCATCGCTCGACGATGAGTATATGATGCTCAAGCAGATTATTCCAGCCATTCCTCTGGAAGCCATCAACGAGTACATGAAAGAGCTAGTGTCGCCCACCGACACTAACATGGTGGTGCTCACCCTGCTCAACGAGAAAGAGGGTAACACCTACCCCACCGAGGACGGACTGCGCAAGGCTATTGCCGCCGGACGTGCCGACAAGGTGGAGGCATACGTTGACAATGTGAAGAACGAGCCCCTCATGACCACTCTGCCCAAGAAAGGCAGCATCAAGAGCGAGAAGATGAGCGACAAGTTCGACTATAAGATCTACACCCTCTCGAACGGTGTGAAGGTGTATGCCAAGAAGACCGACTTCAAGAAAGACCAGGTGATTCTCTCTGCCGTTGGTAAGGGCGGTTCTACCCTCTATGGCGAGAGCGACTATGTGAACATGAACGTGTTCGACGACGTGATTGAGAGCAGCGGTCTGGGCAACTTCTCTAACACCGAGCTGGGCAAGGCCCTGGCTGGCAAGATTGCCGGTGTATCGATGAAGATGGACGAGCGCTACCAGAGCATCAGCGGTAACTCTACACCGAAAGACATGGAGACCATGTTCCAGCTGATGTATCTCTACTTCACCAACATTAACAAAGACCAGAAGTCGTTCGACAACCTGATGAACAACTACGAGCTGCAGCTCAAGAACAAGGCTCTCTCGCCCGACGGAGCATTCAGCGACTCTATCACCGTCACCCTCTACGAGCACAACAAGCGCCACATGCCCATGGAGCTGAGCGACCTGAAGAAGATCAACTACGACCGCATCCTGCAGATTGCCAAGGAGCGCACCGCCAATGCCGCCGCCTATGAGTTCACCGTGATTGGTAACTACGACGAGGCTCAGCTGCGCAACATGCTCGAGCAATATGTGGCCTCGCTGCCCGTACAGAAGAAGATTCAGCAGGGCACACGCACGAAGATCACCAACAAGAACGTCACCAACGAGTTCCACCGCAAGATGGAGACCGCCAAGGCTTCGAGCGTGATGTTGTGGAAGAACGAGAAGATGCCTTACTCGCTGGAGAACAGCATCAAGGCCAGCATCGCCGGACAGGTGCTCAGCATGGTGTATCTGAAGAAGATCCGCGAGGATGCCGGCGCTGCCTACTCAGTAGGTGCCATCGGTCAGGCCAGCCGTGCTGATGACTATCAGGTGACCCTGCTTCAGGTACAGTGCCCCATGAAGCCCGAGAAGAGCGCTGAGGCCCTGAGCATCATGCGCGCCGAGGTGCCCGCCCTTGCCAAGCATTGCGATGCCGACATGCTGCAGAAGGTGAAGGAATACATGCTGAAGAACGTCGACGACGAGGCCAAGACCAACGGCTACTGGCTGAACCTGATGACCGCTCATCACAAGTATGGCTACGACCTGCACACCGACTATAAGAAGATTGTCCAGGCACAGACTCCAGCTACCATCAGCGCATTCATCACTGAGTTCCTGAAGAACGCCAACAAGGTAGAGGTGACTATGCTCCCACAGGAGTAATCCTCTACGATTACAGAGCATAACAATAAAAGTACCGAGGGCTGCTTGAGTCCTCGGTACTTTTGTTTTAGGAGAGTGTTCGGAATTTTCGGAGTATTCAGAGTGTTCAGATTATTCGGAGTATTCAGAGTTTTCAGAATATTCAGATTACTCCGATTATTCAGAGCTTGGCCAATAGTCAAAGGTAATCATACCTCTCAACTCTCAACTCTCAACTCTCAGCTCTCAGCTCTCAACTCTCAACTCTCAACTCTCAACTCTCAACTTAGAAAACCCTCTACTGAGCGTTAATCTCTTTCAACAGACGGTCGGCATGTCCCCAACGGTCCATCATGAAGAGCACGTAGCGGATGTCAACACCGATGCAACGGGCCAGATGTGAGTCGAAGTTGATGTCGCTCGAGAGACTGTCCCAGTTACCGTCGAAGGCCAGACCGATGAGGCGTCCCTGTCCGTCGAACATAGGCGAGCCGCTGTTTCCGCCGGTGATATCGTTGTTGGTGAGGAAGCATAGCTGCATCTCGCCAGTGGTCTTGTCGGTATACGGGTCGAAGTTCTTAGCCGAGAGTAGTTCCTTCATGATTGGCTCGGCGGCATATTCGAAATTCTGGTCGGCCATATCCATCTTCTTCACGATGCTCGGAGCAGCGGTATAATAGCCCGAGGGCTGACCGTTGAGCATGAAGCCGCCCACTTGTCCGTAGCTCAGACGCATGGTGAAGTTGGCATCAGAGTAGTGAGGCAGGTCTTCCTCCATGCGCAGCTTGGCGGCACAGAGATAGCGTTCCTGCTCGCTGATCTGCTCGTTCAGCTTGCCCATGGCGGCCTGTTGGTCGGCCAGGAACTCAATGAGGTCGAGTCCGTAGCTCACGCCACAGTCCTTCATGAAGCTCTTCTTGTTGCAGTAGATGCGCTTTCCCTGCTTCATCAGCACCGATTTCTTCAGCAGATAGTCGACGTAGCGCTCGTAGTTGCCGCCGAACTTGGTCTTGATGGTGCGGTAGAAAGCCGGCAGATACTGCTGACCCACATGCTGCTCATAGTTTTTCAGCAGGGCGATGAGCACCTCACGGTCGAGGGCATAGTCCCACTCGCTGCTGTTGTCGTCGAAGAGGAAATACTGCTTGTTGGGCTTCTCCTTCGGACCGAGCAGTGGCATGGCGTTGTGCACACGCATGGCACGGGTGGTGAACTCGTTGGTACGACGGAACGTCTCGCTCCAATACATGAAGGCACGCACCCGCTCGAAACGCTGGTCGTAGAGCTCCTGCAGCTTGTCGAAGTCGAGTTTCCCCTTGAGGAATCCCGTCTCGTTCTGCCATTTGCGCAGCGTCTGCTCGAAGTCGCGCTTCTGCTGAATGATACCGATGGAATCGATACATTTGTTCATGCCGATAGAGTTTTTCCAGTAGTTGCTGCTCTGGGCATATTTCGAGTCGTACTTGATGCGCACAGCCTCATCGGCACGCATGTGGCGGAGCATGATTTCCTGTTTCACGCCACGCACCTGGGCACGCGGCTCGTTCTGGGCGTCACGCATCTCGCGGATACCATAGCTCGACAGATAGCGGTTGGTAGTGCCAGGATAGCCGATGGTCATCGAGAAGTCGCCGTCTTTATATCCCTGCATCGACACAGGAGCCCAGTGCTTGGGGCGGTAAGGCACATTGTCCTTGCTGTAGGCAGCAGGACCGTTGGTCTTCGGGTCGGCATAGATGCGGAACACCGAGAAGTCGCAGGTCTGACGGGGCCACATCCAGTTGTCGGTCTCGCCGCCGAACTTACCCATCGACTTGGGAATGGTGAATACCAGTCGCAGGTCGGTGAAGTCGCGATAGGTGGTGGCATAGAACTTGTTGCGCTCATAGAAAGGTTTGATTTCGAGGCGCAGCGTCGGGTCTTCGGCCTTCACCCTTTTCGACATGGCATTCTCCAGCGAGTCGAGCAACTGGGCACGCTGGTCGCGCGACTTGTTCTCATAACCCAGCTTCATCACCTGGTCGGTAATGTCGTTCTGGTCGATCATGAAGCTCACGAACATGTTTTTGTTCGGCAGCTCCTCTTCGTAGGTCTTGGCATAGAAGCCGTTCAGCATGTAGTCGTGCTCCACGGTGGAGTGGCTACGGATGGCCTCAAAGCCGCAATGGTGGTTGGTGAACACCAGTCCGTCGGGCGATACCACTACACCCGAGCAGTAGCCCGAGAAGTTGACAACGGCGTTCTTGATGGCATGGTCGCCATAGTAAAGGTCGTTGTAAGTCATTTGAAAACCTTCCTGCTGCATGCGCTCATAGATAGCTGGCGGCAGGTTGTAGAGTGTCCACATGCCTTCGTCGGCACTCGTGGGCAAGAAAGAAAAAAGGTACAACAGGATGAGTGCGATACCTTTGGTCGCTGTTTTTCTCATAGATAACTATTATTTAAATGTTATGGTCATTTGAAATACTTCCCGATGACGGGCAGGCTCTTCAACGGCAGGTCGTGGTAGATGATATGCGCGACAAACATCAACAGCACACCCGTGTTGACAACCAGTGAGCCCCAAAGAGGCAGCAGCTGGTTGGAATAGTGGATGATGACGAAGAACAGGGCTGCAATGACGACATAGACGAAGATGTCTTTCAGCGGATAATTGATGGGATAGTACTTTTGTCCGATGAAATACGACAGGAGCATCGACACACCGTAAGCGGCAAAACCAGCCCAGGCACACGCCATATAGCTGAAACGGGGAATCAGCAGAACGTCGATAGTGATGAGCACCACGGCGCCAATGCCCGAGAAATAGGCTCCCCAGATGGTGCGGTCGGTGAGCTTATACCAGAACGAGAGGTTGAAGAAGACACCGAACATAATCTCTGCGGCCATGACGATGGGCACCACGCGCAGTCCTTCCCAGTAGCTCTTGCCGATGATGAAACGCAGGATGTCCATATACCCCATCACGGCAAGGAATGCCAGCAGCGTGAATATCACGTAGAACTTCATGGCCTGGGCGTAGGTCTCGCGGTTGTCTTTATCTTTCGACTTGCCAAAGACAAACGGCTCGTAGGCAAAGCGGAAAGCCTGGGTGAGCATCACCATGATCATGGCTATCTTGATGCAGGCGCCATAGATGCCCAGCTGGGCGCGGGCCTCCTCGGCCGAACCGTCGTAGAAATAGGGGAACAATATCTGCGAGGCGGCCTGGTTCAGTTGTCCGGCCACACCCATCACGAGCAGCGGCCACGTATAGCTGAGCATGCGGCGGCAGGCAGCGGCGTCGAATCCGAAACGGAAACCGCGCAACTCCTTCCAGAGCAACAGCAGCGACAACACCGTACACACCAGGTTGATGTAGAACACGAAGGCCACATCGAGCGTGAACTGGTCGTCGTAGATGCCGAAGGGATTGAGCTTCAGCGCCGGCAACACTATCAGGTAGAGCAGGTTGAGCGTGATGTTCAACAGGATGTTGATAATCTTCAGCGTGGCAAACTTCACCGGCTTGTGCTGATAGCGCAGGTAGGCAAAGGGAATGGCCATGAACGCATCGATGGCCACGGTGACATACATCACGGCCACATACTCCGGATGGTCGGCATAGCCAATGGCCGAGGCGATGGGGTGAATCAGACTGAGCACCAGCACAATGGAGAGCAGCGAGGTGGTGGCCAGCATGCGCAGGGTGGTGCTGTAGATGCGCTCAGGATTCTCACCTTCGCGGTTCATGAACCGGAAGAAGGTGGTCTCCATGCCGAAGGTGAGCAGAATGATAAGTATCGACACATAGGCATATACATTGGTGATGACACCATACTCTCCGCCCGAGGCAGCAAAACGCGCTGTCTGGATGGGCACCAACAGAAAGTTGATAAACCGGGCTACAATGCTGGAGAGGCCATAAATGGCTGTATCTTTGACTAGTGACTTGAGATTTGCCATAGTTTTCTTTTTATTCTTTTAAGATCGGAGTTTTCTGAGTATTCCGATTACTCCGATTATTCTGAATTTTCCGATTATTCCGAATTTTTCTGATTATTCTGATTATTCCGATTATTCTGATTATTCCGATTATTCCGAATCATCCAAAAAACATATATCCTATTCCAATGGCGGCAATGATGCCGGCCAGGTCGGCCAACAGTCCGCAGGTCACGGCATGGCGGGTGTAGCGCACGCCGACGCTGCCGAAATAAACGGCCAAGATATAGAACGTGGTGTCGGTGGATCCCTGGAAGATGCAACTCAACCGGCCCACAAACGAGTCGGCACCAAAAGTGGTCATGGCGTCGACCATCATGCCGCGCGCACCGCTGCCCGAGAGGGGTTTCATCAGGGCCGTAGGCAAGGCGTCTACCCAGGCGGCATCGGCTCCGGTCAGTGCTATCAGCCATTTCAGTCCGTCGATGAGCATGTCCATGGCTCCGCTGGCACGAAACACGCCGATGCCCACCAGAATGGCTATCAGATAAGGAATGATGCGCACGGCGGTCTCAAAACCGTCTTTGGCACCCTCGATGAACGCGTCATACACATTCACACGCTTGCGCATGCCGGCCACGATAAATCCTATGATGACCGTCAGCAACAGTGTGCTGGCGATGGTGGTGCTCACCGTGTTCATGGTGGTGGGGTCCAGCTGATTGAATCCCCAGATGATGCCTGCCACCAAGGCGCAGGCTCCGCCCAGCGTCAGCAGCATGGTGCGGTTCAGCAGGTTGATGCGCTGATAGAGACTGGTGACGATGACTCCGGCCAGCGTCGAGAAAAATGTGGCCAGCAAGATAGGCATGAAGATATCGGTGGGGTTGGCGGCTCCCATCTGTGCCCGATAGGTCAGAATACCCACGGGGATGATGGTCAGTCCGCTGGTGTTGAGCACCAGAAACATGATCATGGGGTTGGTGGCGGTGTCTTTCTTCGTGTTCAGTTCCTGCAGCTGCTCCATGGCCTTCAGTCCCAGCGGTGTGGCGGCATTGTCCAGGCCCAGCATGTTGGCGGCAATGTTCATGAAGATGCTGCCCGTGGCGGGATGACCTTTAGGAATATCGGGAAACAACTTGGTGAAGACAGGGCTCAACAGGCGTGCCAGCATGTTCACCACTCCGCCTTTCTCGCCAATCTTCATGATGCCGAGCCAGAGTGCGAGCACACCGGTCAGTCCGATAGAGATTTCGAAAGCTGTCTTTGAAGAAGAGAAAGTGCTGTCCATCATGGCCGGAAACACCGATGTGTCCCCCATGAAAATGAGTTTCGCTAACGCAATAATAAATGCGATAAGGAAAAATGCAATCCAAATATAATTCAGTACCATATCAGGATGCAAAAATAAAACAATTTTTCCTTATCGCAAAAACTTTTAGTTGTAAATGCCGAACGACAGTCCGATTTGGCTGCGATTCAGGCTGTTGTTGGTCTTCAGCATGTCGCCGTAGGCACTGACAAAACCACGCGAGCGCACGCCTTTGATGGCCAGCGGGAACTGCCAGGTGAGCTTCAGGCGTGCCCGCCAGTAGTCGGCCTCATAGAAAGCCATGTCGGGCAGCATCACGCTCTGCGCATAGTCGCCCTCGCGGTCGGCCAGCTGCAGGTCGGCCTTGTTGGAGAAGTGATAACCGGCATTGGCCTCCACCCACAAGCGGTCGCCCAGGAGGGCCGTACCGCCTTCCAACTGCAGGTTAGTGCCACCGTATTCCAGCTTCGACTCGGGCAGCAGATGCTTGTTCTTGGCGGTGTTGATATCGGCCAAAACACCGATGAAATGGGTGATTTTTGCCGTTCCGTCGGTCAGATTGGCACGATAGTGCAGGCTGGCATCGAAGAGATTCACCTGGTAGCGTTTCTTAAACGTGATCTGCGTGTTGTAGTGATAACTGCTGTATCCTGTCTTCGGGTCGCTCTCAATCACCAGTTCCTGTCGGTACTCGTCGGCATAAGCCTGCTCATAGCCCGCCTTCACATCGAGCTGATGAATGGCACGGTCGGTCTGCAGACGGTTCTGCGTGGCAAAGCTGAAACCATAGGTGACATATTTTCCCGGCTCGTACTTATAGTTGCCATACACGCCCTCGTTGTCATGGCGCATGCCGAAGGTGTTGAGCGTGGTGAAGGCCGAGCCCTGATAGCCGTACGACAGTTCGCCGCCGAAGCTGTGGTCCACCCACTCGCGCTGGAAGCCGGCATATCCGCGGGTGGTTCCCACGGCGCTCTCCATGCCCGTCATGATGTAGTATTTCAGCGTGGCATCGGTCTGAACGGTGTTGATATTGGGTATTTTCTCCTTCCTCCGGTGGTAGAAGGCAGCCACGCCCAGTGTGTGATTGCCTGCCGACCAAGCGACAGAGGGTGTTATCTGATAGTCGAGCAGCTGCGAACGAGAGCGCGGGTCGCGCAGACGGCTGAGGTCGCCCACCTGATAGTCGAGTCTGGCTCCGAAGCGGAAACCGTTGAAACTAGTGGTTCCCACGGCAGCGGTGAGGTCGAAATCCTGGTTGTCGTATTTGCCCAGCACACTGCTTCCGCCGAAGAAGGGATTCGAGTTGTAGGGCCGCATCACGTCGCACCATGCACGCTGCTTGGTGCGTCCCATGTTGAAGCGGAACTTGCCATATCCGTAGAGATACTTGCCGATGGTCTGGTAGCGCTCGGTGAAGAACTCCAGCTGGTTGCGCTGTCCGCCTTCCTGCACGCGGTGGAAGTCGCCTTCGCGGTGCGAGAGGTCGAACATGGCCACGCCGCGGTTGCGCGCCGAGTCGACAGTCAGACCGGCAGCATTGGCCGTGTTGCGCCACAGCTGCATGGCATCGTCGTATTGATATTCGCCCATTCCGGCCAGAGTGGTCTGTGCCGTGGCTGCTGCCGGGCAGCCCAAGATGAGCATGAGGCCGAAAATCGTCTTATTCATCATATTCACGTATTCCTATGGTTGTTGATACATTGAAGTCCACCGTGCTGTTGTTGGTGTCCTGCAGAATCTTATGTCCGTCCTTGCCGCGGCGCGATGAGGTCTTGCGATACATGATTTCGCCCGTATATCCGCTGGCTGCCTCGATGTTGGTGTAGCCGGCGTCGAGGTCGTCGTAAAGTCGCTTGGTGGCCAGGTCAATGCCCTTCGATGAGTTCTTGAGAATCTCCACGGCGTCGATGATATACTTCTTAGGCAGCACCTTCCACTGGTTTCCCTTAGTCTTGCCGTAGTCGTAGGTCAGATCCCAATCGTCGATATTCTCGTCGGTGCGGAAAATCACTACACCGCACGGTCCGCCTTGCATCAGGTTCATATAGGGAAGTCCCGAACTGAACGTATAGATAAGGTCCATGTCGCGCACGTCGGGATTGTTGATGTAGGCATTCTTGGGTCGTGTGTCGTTCACGTCGAAGTCGGCAGTGAGCAAATTGTGCGATGCAGCGGCATTGGCAGTGTGGTCGATGGCGCAGTTGGCCAGCACCACCGTACCGCCTGGAGCCACTTTGCAGTCGGCATCGAGCGGAATACGGAAGACTTGTTTCAGCAATACTACGTCGCTATTGAACGACTCAGCCAGCTGTTCCATCGTATATGATGGTTTGCTGTTGCTCTCTACCAGTCCGATGTAGAGTCCTGCCACGTCTATCTCCTTGTCGCTCTGGTTGTAGAGTTCGATGTACTGGTCAGCCACATAGTTCTTGTTGTTATTGTCCTTACAGCCCGACGAGGCAATCTTTCCGATGACCAGCGAGCGGTTGATGGAGAGCTGGGTGCTCAGCCGCAGCGGTGTGGTGGTATTATCGTCGGACAGCAGTTGCGAGTTGATATTGCCCGAGACGACGGCACCCTCGTTGACAATGGGGTCGCCGGTGAGCTGGGTGTATTCCTCAGAGGTGATGTCCCACGAGGTAGAGACATTGTAGACATCGGGGATGATGCCATGGAACGAGGCCACGCCCTGGGCATTGGTGGTGGCGGTCAGCACATTGCCGCCGTTCAGTTGGCTGATGGTGACGGTGTGTCCCTCCATGTCGGAGCCTTGGGTGAACTCCTCGGGCATGACGAGCTGGATATCGACCGACACCTCGCGGGTGACATCGTCGTAGTCGATGCACGACGAAAGCGACAAGAGGCCTGTTCCAACGAGGCAAGACAACAGGCCTGCCCATGTCTTCCCCGCGATATTTTTATTTTTTATATTCCTCATAATCATCTTTATTACTATTTTTTTTACCACTTTTTTCTACCACGAATGAATCGAATTTTTCGAATTTTCTTTATTTCTACACCGCATTGCGAATCACCTTCGGTGCAACGAATGAATCGAATTTTAAACGAATCATCCATTCGAAAAATTCGTTGTTAAAATTCATTGTCTTCATTTATTTTTATTCGTGTCATTCGCGAAATTCGTGGTCGTATTACAAGTTAAATGAAAGTTCCACTCCGTAGCTGAAGTTGCCTGTGTTGCGCTGTGTGAGCGTCGTGGTCAGGTTGTTCTTCATGTAGGGCTCATAGAACATGAGGTTGTTGACGTAGAGCGACAACTGGCCTATTTTGCCGAGTTCCTTGCTCAGCCGGCCCTGCAGGTTCCATGTGACGGGCTGCTTCGAGGGCACCGACTCTGAGCTGCGCACCATCAGTCGCTCGATGCTCACGCCCTCTATCTCGGTCTGGTTGGTCACCTCGTGGTATTGCAGGTTGGTGTCTATCCAGCCGATAGGTCGTTTCTCGAACAATGCCGAGTGGCGGTAGTCCTGCCAGATGACCTGTGCGGTGAACGAGGCCACCATCTTCAGTTCGGGAATATGGGTCACCGTGCGCAGCGTGTTCACGAAGCGGCGGTACTTGTCGTAGTCCTGACCGGTGGGATAAACCACCTTGCAGGGCGTCAGTCCGTAAGCCGAATAGCTGGTGGGCAGCAGCGAAGCGGGAATAGAGCTGGAGTTCATGGCGGTCGACCAGGTCTTGGTCTCGTTCAGTGCGCCGCTGAACTGAATCTGTGTGCGCAGCGGCTTGATCTCGCCGAAGTCGACATCAAACTCCAGACCGCGGTTGACGGTCGAGTTGGTGTTGCCCACACGGCCCGTGGTGATGAAGATGACATCCTGGCGGGTGGGGTTGTTAAAATCTATCTGGGTGGCCTGTCCGGGGTTGATGACCAGCGCCTCGGGGCCATAGTAGTTGGCTGTATAGGTGGTATACTCGGTCACAGCGCCGAAACCTTTCGGTGTCTTGTCGCGATAGGCCAACAGGGCGAGATGGCGGTTGCCCGGCAGTTTGAAATCAATGCCCAGCTCTACCTTCGTCGTCGTGGCGTTCTTCATGTCCTTCGAGTACTTCACCTCGTACATATAGGTATGGTAGTAGAGCAGCTGGGCTGCCGGATCGTTCTGCGGCATATAGCTGGCGGCCACGCGGTCGCTGTATTTCTTGTCGGGATAGAGGTAGTTCAGTCCCGGTGTCTTCGAGTTGAGTCCGATACCTCCGCGCAGCGTCATCCACTTCGCCACGTCGAACGACATGTTCAGTCGGGGCGAGAGGGCGTAGGTGGCTACGTCGCCGAAGGGCTGCATCGTGGTGAAGCGCAGTCCGGCAGTGGCTTTCAGTTTGTTCACCTTATTGATGTTCCAGGTGAAACCATCCTCCGCATAGGCCGACAGCTGGTGCAGGGCGGGAATGTCGCTGAAGGCACGCGGGCGGCCGTCGGCATTCGGGCGGTAGGGATGGCTGTCGTCCTCGTTGTAGTAACCCTTACCGTTGTTCCAGTCGTAGCGGTAGTCGGCACCCACCTTGAAGCTCTGGATGGTCTTTCCCTTGCGCAGGAAGAAACTGTTGTTCACCTTCAGGAAAAGGTTGCCCGGGCGGCTCTCGGTGATACCGGTGGCAAGATACGACTGTGTCATCCAAGGCACCTGATAGTAGCCGGTCTCCATGGCAGTGATGATGGGAATCATGCCGCCGCTGCCGGTGACATACGACGAGTTCTTCGTGTCGGCCTTGCTGAAGCTCAGTCCGGCGGTATACGACAGGGTGCGCATCAGCGGTTTGTCTACCTGTATGCGGCCGTTGTGCGTCAGGTTGATATTCAGGTTTTTGTTCTCAAAATAGGTTCCGTCGTCGATGGCGTCGGGGTCGTTGCCGCTCCAGTCTTTGGCATTCATCACGCGCACCTTGGTGTTGGTGTGCCACTTCTTGGTGATGTCGTAGCCATAGCCCACGTTCAGCGTGTAGCGGTCGTACGAACGGGTCTTCTGCCGGGGGTCTCCCCATGCCTGTGCATAGTCGGCATTGATGTTCAGAATGCCCGCCTTGCCCAGGTTGAAGCCCTTGCCCAGCGAGTAGTTCATGGTCGAGGGGTTGATCTTGGCCTTTGCCTGCCAGGGGGTCACTCCCACTTTCGAGTGGACCACCACCAGTCCGCTGGTCAGGTCGCCGTATTCTGCCGAGGGAATGCCGCGGATGACCTCCACCTCGTTGATATTGTCGGCCGACATCTGTCGAAGGTCTGTACCGGCAAACGACGTGGCCGAAAACGAGCCCTGGCTCACATTACCGTTGTTCGACATCGGCATGCCGTCGACCACGATGCTGCTTCCGAAGGCACTGGTGTTGTTGTTCACCAGCGTGCGCAGCTGCAGGTTCGACTGCGAGGTGAGGTCCTGGTTGCCCATCAGCTGACCGGGAATGAGCTGCATGATATCGGCCAGCGAGTTGGCCTGCAGGTGGTCGATGGCCTGGCGCCCCACTATCGAACTGGTGGAGGTGCCGCTCTCGTTGCGCTTGGCCGTCACGGTGACTTCCTTCAGCGCCAGCGAGGTGGCCGTCATTTGGAACTTCAGGTTCAGGTTGCGCTCCACCTTCACCGTGGTAGTGATAGGTTCGAAGCCGACATAACTGACACTCAGCGTGTAGGTTCCGGCCGGAACATTCTTGAATGTGGCCTTACCGTCCATGTCGGTAACGGTCATGGCACCTGCGGGTTTCAACTGGCAGGTACCCATAATGACGGGCTCCTTAGTGCCTTTCTCGGTCACTTCAACGGAAACCGTGTAGCCGCCGTGCCCACCCGATGCACTCTTCTGAGCGTAAGTGACAACACTTGCGCAGAATAGCAAAAACGGCAGGACAGCCTTGAATAACAGGTTGTTTTGCATATTTGGAAATGATTGGTATTTCTTTTTAAGTTTGCACGATAGACAGCATTCGGTAGGTAATGCAGTAATACAACTAGCATGAACCGTTGCAAAGATACACATAAATATTTGATTTTACAATAGATACACCCATTTTTTTCTTCCTTTTTATGCATCCACCCGCTAAAATCAATAAAAAATGTTAATAACCAGAACTTTTTATGCGCTTGCGTGTACTATTAATAAGTCACATTTTGTATCTTTGGCATGTCAGAGCCGCCATCGGCCGCATTGCTTAAACAGATTTGACTATTCTCTTTGACTGAATCTACCACTTTTTGACACAACAACGAAAACCATTAATAATGAATATGATGAAGACAAAACTCACGATGATCATTTGCGCAGTCTGCATGCTGGGCTGCTGTGCAACCGCGTTTGCCCAGGGTAAATACACCCTGAAAGGAACCATCCGCAATGCCGACGGTCAGAAGGTATACCTGCGCTACGGCACCTTCGAGGAGTTCACGCTCGACAGCGCCACGGTGAAAAAAGGCAAGTTCACCTTCAGCGGACTCATGGACCGGCCTTATGCCAGCGGCCTGCTCTATATGGGACGGCTGGAAGGGCGCAACCCCAACTATGTCCGGTTCTCGCTGGAGCCCACCAAGATGACGGCCGACATCGACGCCAACGATTTCCATAGCGCTGTCTTCCACGGCGGAAAGACTCAGGAAGAGGAGAATGCCCTGAATGCTCAGACGGCCGAGGCCAACGAGAAACTGAAGCAGCTGAACGATGCCTACAACAAGGCCAATGACGAGAAGAAGCGCGAGGCGCTGAGAGCGCAGATGGAACCTTACACAAGGGTTGCCTCCGAGGCCCGCGACAACTTCATCAAGACGCACCCCGACTCTTATCTCACCCCACAGTTCTTGCGCTACACGATGGGCCGCATGAGCTATCAGGAGTTGAAACAGGTGTACGACGGACTGAGCGACGACGTGAAGCAGTATGGCGACTGCGAGGAGATTGTGAAGGAGCTGACGGCCCTCGAGCGCGTACAGCCCGGCAAACAGGCTCCCGACTTCACCGCTAACGACATCAACGGCAAGCCGTTCACCATGTCGAGCTTGAAGGGACATGTGGTGATTGCCGACTTCTGGGCTTCGTGGTGCAAGCCCTGCCGCGCCTCCAACCCTCACATGCTGGAAATCTACAAGAAATATCGCATCAAAGGACTGGAGATGGTCTATGTCTCCGACGACGACAGCAACGAGAAAGCCTGGCGCAAAGCCGTCGAACAGGACAAGCTGACGGGCGAGGGCTTCCACCACGTGTTGCGCGGCCTGAAGTGGGACCGTTCAAAGGGCCCGCAAGGCATCGACCACACCAACGACATCAGCGACAAATATGCCATCCACTACCTGCCCACCAAATACCTCATCGACCAGCAGGGACGCATCGTCTGCAAGATAGAGAGCGACGAGCAGCTGGAGCGTGAGCTGGAGCGCCTGCTCGGCAAGGCCGAGTATCCGTTCACCATCAACGGCAACGTGGCCAATGCCGAGGGCAAGGAGGTGCTGCTGGTCTACGGCCACGGCAGGGACATGAAACGCGAGCGCACCACCGTGAAAGACGGCCGGTTCCAGTTCAAGGGCGTGATGGACAACCCGTATTACAGTGGCACCCTGGTGCTGGGCGAATGGGATCCGCGCAAGGGCGGCGACCGCTGTGAGATAGCCCTGGAAGAAGGCACACTCACCGTCGATGCGCCAGGCGGCAAACTGGCCCAGGCCACCCTCAGCGGCGGCAAGGCTCAAGCCGACCTGAACGACTATCAGGCCCTGCTCAAACCTATCACCGACCCGCTCATGGCCATGAACGACCAATACAACAATGCGCGCACAGAGAAACAGCGCAATGCCCTGCGCCAGAAGATGGAGCCGCTGCGCCAGCAGTACGGCGAACTCACCAGCAACTACACGCTGACTCATCCCGACTCGTATCTGTCGGTGCACAACCTGCGCATGGACATGGGAAGAATGTCGTTCGACGAACTGAAGAAAGCCTACTACGGCCTCAGCGAGCGTGTGCGCCTCTATGGCGACTCGCGCGAGATTGAGAAAGAGATCGACGTGAGGGGCAAGACACAGCCGGGCGCCGAGGCTCCCGACTTCACCACTACCGACGTGAATGGCAAGCCGTTCTCGCTGTCGAGCCTCAAAGGCAAGGTGGTCATCCTCGACTTCTGGGCCTCATGGTGCGTGCCCTGCCGCAAGAGCAATCCCCACGTGCGCGCCCTCTACGACAAGTATCATGCCAAGGGCCTCGACATCGTCTATGTGGCCAGCGACGACGGGCGCGAGGATGTGTGGCGCAAAGCCATTGCCGACGACCAGTTGGTGGGCGAGGGCTATCACCACGTGCTGCGGGGCTTCGACCGTAACCTGATAGGCAAAGACAACCCCAACGACATCAGCGACAAGTATGCCATCCACTACATCCCCACCAAGTTCCTCATCGACCGCGAGGGCAAAATCGTCTGCCGCATCGACGAAGGACAGGATGAGCTGCTCGACCAGAAACTCGCCGAACTGTTAAAATGAAATAGGTGTAGGAAAGACACTCTGTTAAAAAATGAATACTAAAACCGAGCGAATGATAATAAGCGTTAAAGTTTTCACAAAAACGAGTATTTTTCCGACCTTAAAGCGTCTATTAAATGAAGCTTGCCCGAAATAAGGGTCAATTCAACAACTATCGAATAACAAAAAACTGAATTGTAATAGAATGAAAAAAGCACTTTTATGTCTGGCTCTCATGGCAGCAACTCAAATCGGTTGCGCCTCCGACGGAAATGTTCATGTGAAAGGTAATCTGAAGAATATCACCGACACACTGTTGGCATTGACTCGCGAGACGATGGCCAATCCGCAGACCGTTATCGTGAAAGACGGTGCTTTTGAGTTCGACTTCCCCACCGATAAAGTCACAAGCATGTATCTCCTTTCTCCCGGCGTGCTCCGCCAGCAGCGCGAGGCCAACCCCGTACAGCTGCAGCTGCTCATCGTTCCCGGTGAGACCATGGAGCTGAACGGCGACGTGAAGGATCGCTACGACATCAACGGCTCGAAGTTCTATAAGGAGTATCACGAGGCCGACCTCGCCATGGAGGCTGTCACCCACGAGACCAGCGCCATGATGGAGAAAGCCAACAAGATAATGGCCGAGCAAGGACAAGAGGCTGCCATGAAGTTCTATCAGGAGCAGCAGCCCGCCCTGGCAGCTAAGATGCAGAGCACCATCATGGACTTCATCAAGAAGAATCCCAACAGCGAGGCTTCTGCCGCCATCATCCCGCAGCTCGAAGACCTGGCCAAGATGAAAGAGGCCGCCAACCTGCTGGGCGACGGTGTGAAGAACGGCCGCATGAAGGTGTTCTATCAGGGTATTATCGACCAGGTGGAGGCACAGCAGAAAGCCGAGGAAGAGGCTGCCAAGAAGCAGGCTCCCGGCGTGCAGGCTCCCGACTTCACCCTCAACGACATCAACGGCAAGCCCCTGGCTCTGTCAAGCCTGCGCGGCAAGTATGTCATCCTCGACTTCTGGGGTTCATGGTGCGGCTGGTGCATCAAGGGATTCCCCGAGATGAAGAACTATTACAACAAGTATAAAGGCAAGTTCGAGATTCTGGGTGTCGACTGCAACGACAGCGAGGCCAAGTGGAAAGAGGCCGTCAAGAAGCACGAGCTGCCCTGGCTGCACGTCTACAATCCACGCGACAGCAAGGTGCTGGCCGACTACGGAGTGCAGGGCTTCCCCACCAAGATTATCGTTGGTCCCGACGGAAAGATCGTGAAGACCATCGTTGGCGAGGATCCCGCCTTCTACACCCTGCTCGACGAGCTGTTTAAATAAGCAATTTTTTCTCTCTCTCAGATATAATACATTTCTTTTTAAGGGTTGCCTTAGTCTGACGTGATGTCAGGCTAAGGTTTTTTTATGGATTGAAGATTGAGAATTGAGAATGATTGGAGCAGCGAGTGTCAACAAGCTTGCTTGATTGACCGAGTCGTGACAATCATCGCTAAAGGCAATTGAGAATTGAAGATTGAGAATGATTGGAGCAGCGAGAGTCAACAAACTTGATTGATTGACTGAGTCGTGAGGGCATTAATTCCGAAAGAGTGATTACCTTTACTAAGTCAGAATGCCAAATACACAGGCATACATTCTAATTCAGCCTTAATTACATTCTAATTCAGCCTTAATTAGACTCTAACTCAGCCTTAATTGCACGCTAACTCAGCCTTAATTAGCTTTTAATTAAGCCTTAATTGAAAGCTAACTCAGCACTGAGTTGCAACCTAATTGATGCTGAGTTGCAACTTCATTTTTTGGCATAAGCAAAAGTTTATGGAATGGGAAACTGCATCAAAAAAAATAGTGAAGTGCCATGTTGCATTTCACTATTCTTTGATTGCCACCATGATGGCGGTCAGATATTTTGGTCATCGGAGCATTAGTGTCCCTTGCTCTCCAAGGCCATGATATTCATGAGTGCCGTGTAGAGCATGTTTGTATCCATGTCAAGCAGCTGCTCACGGATAAAGCGAGACGCTTTTTTCTTGGTTGCCTCATCACTATTGCCGAATTTCGTAGAAAGACCTTCCAGAAGACCAGCCTGACCTGTTTCACTGATCTTTGTGAAAAGCGAGCGGCAGAGTTGCAGATACTGGTCGCCGTCGCCGGCGTATGCCTCCATCAGTTTCACACTACTGTCATAAATACCGTTCTTGTTCAAGCCCAACTGTTTGAGATTCTTTTTAAAGGTATCCATGCTCTCTTTCGTGGCTGGCATCGATCCTGAGAGAACAGAATAGACATCACGCTGGAAGAGGTTACCAACGAGTTTGTTGATTTCTTCCTTCACTTCTGCAGGGAACTTCTTCATGTTAGCCATCATGAACTTGGCAGCCTCATCCTCTGTAGACTGAGTATATTCCCTATAGACGAACATATTTTCGGCTTTGAGACGGTCGGCATCAGACAGACCAGCAAAATAATCGGTCACGATCTTACGGGCCTCTGCCAATTTCTCATCCCTGCCAGAACGACTGTTATAGGCATCTTCGGTCATGAATCCAGCATATTTCTTGATCAGGTCGGCTGTACGTTCACCACCCTCATAACGCTCCTTCATCTTCTCGGGAGTAGAGTTAGGGTCGAGCAGACGCTCAATCTCTGCAATAAAGCCATCTGGCTGTTTTCCGCCCACCATACGGGCAACCTCACTCTTGTCGGGGTTCAGGAGCAAGAAGGTAGGATAGGCATTTACTTTATAAGTTTTGGCAATCTCGATGCCCTCCCCTTTCTCTGCATCAATCTTGAGACATACAAACTTCTCGTTCATGAAGTCACCCACCTTTTTCTGTGGGAACACATCACGGGCCATCATCTTACAAGGTCCGCACCACGAGGTCATTACGTCAACAAATACTAACTTTCCCTCCGACTTAGCTGCAGCAGCTGCTTGGTCGAATGTTAATTCTCGGAAATTGGTCTGTGCCTGTACAGTCATTGTCAACATCAGACAGATGACTGAAAATAAAAACTTTTTCATCGTTTATTATTATTAATCGTATGCACTAAAAGCATAATAGAATCCATATTTCATATATAAGGAGCTGGTGCTGTTCAGGTATCTTACCTTGCACACTTTTCCTGTTCCTTCTACTGTCTTCACTGGTTTGCCCACAGGTGCACCACCATTGGTCTCATAGAGATACAACTTATAATTATTACCACTCTGGGTGCCCACTATCAGGTAGTTGAACGGTGTACCAGAGGTATCATCATCCCAGAACTGGTTAACGACAAAGTTGATATATTCACCTGATGGGATACCCTCCGGTTTGATCTCCACCTCACTGAAATCGCCGGTATTGGTGATGCAAGCATAGAGTTTACCGCCCTCAGCACAGTAAATATAAGAGGCAGAACTGCCATTGGTAGCATAATGTTCAGCTTTTGCCATGTGAGAGTTGGGATCCAACTTGACACGACTATTCAGATACTGTCCTGAGAAACTGCCGTCGATCATGTAGAGGTAGCGATCTTGGTTGGCATTATTACGCAGGATGACATACCCTCTTTCTGTCCAAGCGGCATAGCTGTAGCTGCAATGCAGACAGTCGTAGTTGGTAAGATTCTGCGTGATATCCTCCCCGCCCATGGTTGCATCAGTAAGCGGATAGGGATTGAGCAGATAGTCGAATGCGTAGATGCCATGAGTTGTGGGATTCCAATAGGCACCGCCACCATCAGCAGCAAAGTCGATATAGTAGTAAGGACTGCCGTTACATTCTACATCCGGCATACCGAACTGGCCTGTTCCTCCAGAGAAAGAATAGAATCCTTTTGAAGATATCAGCATGGCATTAAAGGAACTGGCAAAGGTACCATAGATAACCTCATCGGTAGAACTATCATCGAAGAAGATATTTGTACGGTCGAGGATTCTCTTCATATCCGTAGAACGATAGAAGCCAAAGTCTTTCTCTGAAGAGATAATCAGTCCATTGGTGGCTTCCACCTCGTCGTTATCTTGATTGATATAGTTTTGGTCGTACATCTGACAGAGGTTAGCTGGTTTACCCGGCATGGGTTGTCCGTCGATCTTCGTCAGCAGATTTTCTGCCAGATTCCAAGTGAAATCAAGCTCGTCAAGCTCGGTATTACCATCAGCTGTTTCTTTCAGGATATAGAAACCTTTTGAGAAGTTCGTCTGTACGGTGAGCATGGCATATGCCAAAGCTGCATTTCCTGTAATTGTATCTGTGACAGAGAGACGTATCTGGTATTTACCAGGAGCGACGTTCACCTCATAGTCGAGATCCTTTGTCGTACCGATTTCTATCGGTTGAATGGTATCACCCTGAGCAGTGGTAGTACCTGTCTTCTCGTTGATCAGGATCCATTTGTACTGTATCTTATCATCGGAAGGTCCTGTTTCCACTACTGGATGTATCTGAAGTCTGTCGTTCACATAGGCCGTCTTCTCGTAGGCGCTCTCAATACCATCGATGGTAATGCGCGTCACTGGATTTTCCCATGCCGTACTGTCGTCGTCAAAACAGGAAGACACCAGCAGCATCAATGAACACATGAGTGCGAATGAAAATATTTTCTTTTTCATCTTGATGAATTTTAATGGTTTAACTAGCATAGACATCAACAATCTCGACGATGGTGCCGTCGGCTTCTTTCAACACATCGAGACCCTTTGCAACTCGCTCTGCGTTTACCTCATCGAGTCGTTTTGACATCTTACGAACTAAATACTTCAGGTAGTTGGAATCTCCCTTGATAAGCGATTCGATATACTCATCATCCCACTTCTTACCCGTCTGTTCGATGAGGAACTGATGCTTGACAACACCATACTCACCGAAATAGTCAGAACAATGCAAGGCATACTGCGGGAAGTATCGCTCCAGTCCGGGAATAGGATATGCTGCATTCCATGCGGAGGGCTCAGATAACATATCGGTCATCTCGATCAAGCGGGTAGAGAACTCCTCGAAGCCCAGCTGGAAATATTCATTCTCCTTGAAACCGAACTTCAGCGTGACAGCTTCGTTCTTCAGACTGGGGTCGCGCAGGATGATAACCGGAAGTTTTGTAGTCGCCCTATTGGCGGGGATCACATACAGATGACTAACGGATGGATCATCGAAAGCTACGTAGTGTTTTCCCGGCACAGCCTGGACACCATCTGAAGGCAACTGCTGCAATGTAACGGGACGCTCATGGTCGGAGGTGAATCCCATGGTCTGCACGTCGAACCACAAGGTGTCACGCTCTCTGTCTGAGCTGCCATAGATAAAAGAAAAGGTGGTACGTGCAAGACTCTCGTTGAAACCGGCACGACTGTTCAGATCATAATAGAAATTCAGTCTGCACGTCTCAGTATTATACACTTCCAGGTCTTTCTCACATGAGGTGAGCGACAGGAAGCCAATGGCAAGGAGCAAGAGGCACGAGAAGGAGCTCTTCTTCTGATTGCTTGCCAACTTTATTTTTTCATATATGCTCATCATAATTATCAAATATCAATTATCATTATTTTATGAGTGCAGGATCGTATTCAGTAGCAGGGAGCGGAATGATGTAGTCATCCTCTTTAATCATCTCAGAGTTCCACAGCATCGTGGGGGCAGCTTTTCTCTTATAGGTGAAGAACATCTGCCCTTCACCAAACAGCTCGCGACGATACTCGTTGACGATTTCCTCACGTGCCTGCTCCAATGACTCAAATGGTGTATAGAGCGTGAAGGAACATGCAGACATATAAGTATCGTAGAGTGACTGTACCTCTGTCAGTGAGTTGCTGGTTTCCATGGCAATGAGATAAATCTCGGAGAGACGCAGCATCGGGATAATCTGCAGTTTTGTCACTAAAATGTTTGAACCACTGTTCTTACTCTCATCATACCAGTATTTCTTCAGTGTCGGAGCTACTTTGCTGCCGACATCCTTAGCCAGACGGTTCCATTCGTTCAGGTAGCGGTTATGAGAGGCGGTAGCTCCAGGAATCGATGCGTACAACTCGTTCAGCATGTCGTTGGTGATAGAGAAATAATAGTCGCGCACCTGTTTGTCCAGTCCGCCAAGAAGCACCTGATTAGCATAGTCGTTCACATTGTACTTACTCAGATAGAACAAGCATTCCGACGGCAGACCGTTGTAGCCGTTCTGTAAATCGCTGATACCGCTGAGTGAAATAACAGGATTACCGTCAGCGCCCTTGGCATTGATAATCTCCATGGCAATGGTATGTGCCTCAGTTGTCTTACCCAGATAGAGAGCCATACGGGCATGAAGAGCACGCACGGCCCAATAGTTCAGACGTGACTGGCGGTAATACTTGAAGTCGTCTTCTACTGCATTGCCGGGGCTGTTCAGTTGTGTGAAAGTGCTTTCGAAAATAGGGTCGCTGCCTTTTAGCAGTTGCTCTGCTGCCTCAAAGTCTTTCGATAGGTTTTCCACATATTCGCTGAATGAATAATATGCCGGCATTTCGTCTATGCTGGTTGTGTAAGAATAAGGCAGTTTGACAGTTTTTGTCCCGCCTTGTGGCAGTTGTCCGAAAAGTCGGAGCAAATCGAACTGGCAATAGGCACGGATAGCGTAAGCCTCACCCTTGATCATGTCGTGGGCCTTAGTGTCAGCAATATTACTGCCTTTCTCCTCGATGTTCTTCAGAATCACATTCGCCGTTGTAATGACAGTGAACGCGCTGGCATAGATATTCTTGAAGGCAGCCTGCGGCTCATCCTTAGAATAGTCGTGGTTGGAGAGATAGTATTTTGCCGGGTCACCGGTCTCGGTGGCTGGATACCATAGATCGGCCAGACACTCTATGTCCGTCATGGTCATGCGCTGTCCGTAAAGATTGGTAGCACCCATCTTCATATAACAGCCCGTCAGTGCATCACGAAACCCTTTGTAGGTTTCAAACTGGTCTTGTTCTTTTTCAATATTCTCACCGCGGACATCGAGCCAGTCGTCACAAGATGACAACAAGCAGGGCAAGAACAGCAGGAAACAGAAGAATAATCCAGATGCCTGTATCTTTTTATATTTATATGTACTCATAATTATCTATTTTCAATTTTCTATTATCAGTTAGAACAAGAGCTTTACGCTTGCCTGAATGTTGCGGGCAAAAGGATAGCTTGTACCGCGTTCCATACGGATGGTACCCCAGTGGATAAGGTCGTTCATGTTCAGGGCAAAGATAGCCGACTGCAACTTAAAATTGTTTTTCAGCCAGTTGTTATGCAATTTGTACTGCAAGCTGACACTCTGAAGCTCCAATACGTTGTTGTCCATCACATAGCGTGACGATGCTTTTGAGGTCGTCGAACCGAATTTACGGAAGAACACCACGTCGCCCTCCTGGAACCAACGGCTTGTCAGCACTCGCTCGTCAACGTTTCTTTGCAGGAGCGTATTCAGCGTCACCTCCACACGGTCGCGCAAAGTGGAGTTGTACATCTTGCCTCCCCAGTAATAGCCGAAGGAAGCGTTCAGCGTGAAGTCTTTCCACTGCACCATCGTATTCAGGTTTCCGCGGTATTTCGGATCGGCACTGCCGCAATACACCTTATTAGACTCCTTCCACACATCTGTGAAGTTACCGTCCTTATCCAGATAAAGCTCCTTACCGGTACTTGGGTCGATGCCCAGAGAGCGCACGGCATAGATAGCATTCTGCGGATAACCCTCGTAGAAAAGGTTCTGAATACCGGTTCCGGTATCGGAATACTGATCAATCGCATCGCTCAGCATGAAAGCTTCTGTCTGATCCTTGATAGCCTGCGACAGTTTGGTAATCTCGTTATGGTTATATACCAGCTGACCGCCAATCAACCAGTTGAACTGATGTGCACGGTCGCGGATCACATACACCTGCAAGGATGCCTCCCAACCCTTGTTTCTTACCTCACCGATATTGGCTCTGTAAGAGGGGAATCCCATAGAGAGCGGCATATCCATGGAAGAAAGCAGGTTGTTGGTGTTCTTGATATAGTATTCGAACGTACCTTTCACTCGGTTTTCCCACAATCCGAACTCTGTTCCCACGTTGAACTCCTTGGTGAGCTGCCATGTCAGGTCGGGGTTACCCAGTCCGCCCAGCTCTGCACCAGTCCAGTTCATATACCGGTTGTCGGTAACATAATTGAAGTAGGTATATGCGTCGGTCTCCAGTGCTCCTGAGGCAGCACCCGTCTCACCATAGCTGGCTTTCAGGCGCAACATATTAATCACCTTATTGTTTTTGAGGAATGCCTCGTTGTGCAGGTTCCATCCTATACCGCCACTATAGAAGGATGAGTATTTCTTCTCGCTGCCATAGGTAGAGTTTCCGTCAATACGGTAGGAGAAGTCAACATAGTATTTTCCGCCATAGGTATAGTTCACGTTACCAGTCAGTCCGAACATGCGGGTCTTGGTGTTTGAGCCATAAGGCATCTCGTTCTGGGCATACATGCGGGCATTGCCGATTTTAGCCTGAGCATCATTAGAGATGCCCTCGAAGGCTGCGGTAAACCCGTCGTAGTTGTTTTGGCGCATCGACCAGTTGGCACCCACATAGAGTGAATGTACATCCCGGAACACTTTGTTGTAGGAGAGTGTGATGTCCGTATTGAATGAGAACGACTTGCCGCTGGTGTAACGGTAGTAACCTCGGCGGAGGAAACCGTCGCCCGTAGTATATTGACCAGAGGTATCGTTCTGATAATAAGTATCTTCCGGTGAGCGGAAGAAATTCGTCTCACTGTCATTCTTCGAGATACCGAACTGTCCGCGCAATGTGAGTTCTGGTAGTATCTGCCAGTCAACGGCAAAGTTGTTGGTCAGTTCTTGATAGCCCGACTTGTTGAAACTTCCGAGTGTTGCGTTATAGAGAGGGTTCTCAACCATACTTCTGAAACGCATATAAGTGTCGAAGAACTTTTGTAGGTTTCCGTCCTCATCGTATGGTGCATAATAGGGCTGCATGTTCACATAGTCGCTGAATGTGCCGTAAGGACTCTCTTTAGAATTATTGATACCTACAGAGGTGTAGTTACGGAAAGTGAGGTTCTTAAAAGTATAAAGCAAAGTAATACCTCCGTTGAAGATTTTACGGTTACTGCCTTTCATGGCGCCCTCTGTATCTTTCCATTGTGCGTCGGCTGCCCAGCGGAACTCTTGGCTGCCTCCTTCTATACGCAAGTTATAGCGCTGACCGACACCTGTACGCAGTGGTTTCGACAACCAGTCGGTATCCACACCGCGCAGCACATCATAATGACGTTTGTTGTAAGCGTCCTTATAGTAGAAATCAAAACTGCTCATGCTGTCGTCTATGCCATAGGGATAGTCGAACAGTCCTGCCATGCGCTCTAACTCCAACTTATCGGCTGCATTGAGCAGATGATAACTCGTGAGGTCAGGCACTTCTAATGTCAGGCCAGCCTCTACGTTCACTCTGAGCTTTCCGGGTTCCGGCTGTTTTGATACGACAACGATGACACCGTTGGCACCACGTGATCCGTAGATAGCTGTAGCGGCGGCATCCTTCAGGATGTTGATCGACTCAATCTCTTCGTCGTTATAGTCCATCAGCTTTTGCAGCGAAATTTCAAAACCGTCCATGATGATGAGCGGGGTATTGGGGTTGCTCGACTGTCCGGCATTGAATTCCTCTACGCTCATAGGCAATGAAGATGTGCCTCGAATGTTGATATTGGGCAGGTTGTTGGGGTTAGAACCATTGAGGTTGTCCAAGCTGAAGTTGATAGAGGCATCCACATTTTTCAGTGTCTGGAGCAGATTTTGGCCTCTGTATTGCTGCAGCTGTTCCTTGTCGATGGTGGACACAGAACCGGTGTAGCTCTCCTTGGCTTTGCGGAAGATACCCGTTACGACCACCTCGTCGATGCTATTGTCGGAATGCATCACAATGTCGCGTTTCACGTCGGCAGTTCCCTGGGCAATGTCAATATACTCGTTGGCAAGTCCTACGTAAGAGAATTTCAGTATGGTGGGCTCGACAGGTATCTTGAAGGTGTAGAAACCGTCGGCATCGGTGACCGTGCACACGCGGCTCTCGCCAATGCAAACGGGCACGCCAATCAACGGGTCGCCGCTCTCATCGCGCACGTAACCGCTGATGACACGCTCGCGACCAGAGAGCTGGCCGGTGAAGTCCTGGCTGCTGATGATAATGTCTTTGCCGCGCAGCGTGACAAATAACTTGTGGGGAGCAACGATGTTTCTCACCACATTGACGGCCTCCTGGCCTTTGGCCTTGTAGGTGACGTTGAACCTGAGGTCGGATGAATTGAACTGGATTCTCGCTCCTGAGAGCCGCTGAATGTCGCGCATGGCCTCGGTGGCAGCTTTCTGTTTGAAGTCTACCGTGATGAGTTTGTTAGCTTGCGCCCACGCAGTGAGCATGCAACAGAGGAGAATCGCCAACAGAAGTGTCCTTCTGGAAGGTTGATGATTTTGTGCTTTCATGTCCTCTTTAAGTTAATAAATAATTAATACTGTTTGTGAAAGTAACGCACGAAGGAGGGAAGTGGTATCTTTAAAATATGTTAATACTAGTCTTTGGGAATGGTTTGACGAATGATTAAATGTTTAAAACAGCATGCGTCAATGCCTGAAACATGCTGTTTTTATATTTAAAAAAGCTTTTGATGATTATTCGACAATCAGTTGGTGGTTAACCACGGTGATTTGATGGTTAGAGAGCAGGTTGAGGCGCTCTACAATCTCGCTCACACCCTCTTCTTTATCGACCACAAGGTGTATTTTGTCGGTCAGAATGGTGCTGTCGCTCATCACAAGTTCCAGATTGAACGTTCGCGACAGACGGTGAAGTATTTCTTTCAGGGGAATCTCATTAAAGTAGAGCACGCCGTTTTTCCATGCCACGATGGGGTCGAGATACACCTGTCGGGTGCTGATGTCGTCGCCATTGATGGCTGCATCCTCGCCCGGCCGCAGCACATGCTGCCGCTTGTCGGTGCTTACGCGCACGCTGCCTTTCACAAGAGTGACGTGGGGTGTCTCGCCCTCGTAGTTGCGAATGTTGAACTCGGTGCCGAGAACGGTGGTCTGCATATCACCGCACTCAACGATGAAGGGCCTCTTCTCGTCGTGGGTTACGGCAAAGTAGGCCTCGCCCACCAGTCGCACTCTGCGTGGCTGATTATCAGTAAACTTAGGCGGGAAGATGATTCGGCTGCCGGCATTGAGGTGAATCACGCTGCCGTCGGGCAGCAACAGTTTGGCCACTTTGCCATCGGGGACGATGAGTGTGGTTTTTTCGTACACATCGTTCTCGCTCATCGCGCTGGCATTCACCTTGATTTCGTTGCCGTTGATGATGAATGGAGTGGCGGTTTGCTGCCGGGTGTTGGCTGTTGGGTGATGGGTGGTGATGGTTTGTGCTGCTGTCACGGCCTCGTTGCCCATATAGATAGTGAGGTCGTTGTCAACGGCCTGCGCCTGCAGCATGCGCTGTTCGAATTGTTCTGCCTGATAAATTTTATAATAGGTGAACCCGACAACCAGCAATGCACAGGCTGCCACCGCTCCTGCCACGGCAGTCCAGAGAGTGCGCCGACGAGCTCTTGGCTTTTGGTTTAAGGTCTCGATGAGGGCACTGGAGTCGGTTTCGAGCGCATGTTTTTCTTTGAACTGCTGGAAAGCCTCGTGGCTGTCGGGCTGTCTGACGGCAGCGCGACGGGCATCGAGATGCATGTCGAGTAAAGACAAAAACTCCTGGTCAGCAAGCCACTCGCGTGCTTGTTGTTCGGAAATCAGCTCTGGCTGTTCGGTGAACAGTCGGATGCGTTCCATCATTTGGATGTCTTTGTCTTTTTCCTGCATATTCATGTATTAAATAAACGCTTTTGGGTTGTGGGTGGTATCTTTATTTTTCTTTTTTTAACTCTTTGCGCCATTGTGCCAGCACATGCATGATATGTTTCTTTACCGTGACAAACGAAATACCCATCAGGTCGGCAGTTTGCTGGTAGGTCATTTTGCGGAAGTAACAATTCATGAAGATGCTGTGGTCGGGTTCGGGCAGCTCGTCCACCTTGCGGCGAATGGTTTCCAGCCGTTGTTCGTATTCGGCTGCCTCGCCGTCGTCGCGGATGTCGGGCGTATGGCGCACAATTTCGGCATAGTGAGTGTGCACTTTGTTGTGGCGTAGGCGGCTGATGCAGCGATTGCGCGCCATGGTGTAGAGATAACTGGCAGTAATATTGGTGGTGAGCGTGCCCTCCTTATATTGTCGCCAGACGGTTTCCATTACCTCGCCCACCACGTCGGCCGTCTCGTCTTCATTGTTCAGCAGAGGCATCACATAGGCATACAAGCGCCCGTAGAACTGCTCGTAAAGCTGTTCCATGCGCTTGATGAGGCTGTCTGTGGGTTTGGGCATGTTGGGTGGTGATGGTTGGGTGGTGATGGTTGGGTGGTGATGGTTGCTAATGACCACTGTTGCTCCCACTGACGTGTACTTTATTTCTCGGAAAAGAGCACCTGGACAACGGTTTGGCCGACGGCCTGGAGGGTGTTGCGGTCGATGTGGTCCATGTCGTCGCTGACAGTGTGCCACGTGGGACCGAACGAGCTCTGCTGGCAGTCGGGATAATAGGCAATGATGTCGATGCAGGGGATGCGGGCCTTCTCGTTCACGGGGACATGGTCGTCGGTGATGTAACCGCCGTCGCGCTTGGGGAAGAAGCTCTCATAGCCCACTACCTTGGCAGCACGCCACACCTTGCGGACGATCTCGGGGGCATATTGCTTCGACATTAATTCCTGGAAGAAACGGGCGCCCTGGCCGCCTACCATGTCGAGCAGGATGCCGTAACGGGCCTCATAGCCGGCTCGATGGGGGTTGGCAGCCCAATATTGTGCGCCCAACGCCCACGAGTCGCTGTTGTCGGGAACGCCGGCCCACTGTGGTGTGCCCCAGTCCTCGGCATCGAAACAGATGAAGTCGATGCCTATCTCGGGCGCCGGATGCTGGGCATCGGGTGTTGAGAGCAGACGGGCTATCTCGAGCATCACGGCCACTCCGCTGGCTCCATCGTTGGCAGCCATGACAGGCTTGTGCCAGTTGGCCGAGTCGGGGTCGTTGTCAGCCCACGGCCGACTGTCCCAGTGGGCACAAAGCAGTACGCGTGTGGTCTGTTCGGGACGGTAGCTGGCAATGATATTGGTGCTGTGGAGCGTCGTGCCGTCGTAGCCAGTGAGGTCGGCTTTCTGGTTGATGATCTCCATGCCATAGCGGCGGAACTGGTTGGCAATCCAGCCTGCGCAGCGCTCATGGGCCTCGCTGTTCATGGTGCGCGGACCGAAGTCGCACTGTGCCTGACAGAAGGCAAAGGCGCTGTCGGCATTGAAGGCAGGGCCTACGGGCACCATCTTGGCCGTCACCTCGTCGGTGTCAGGGTCGGCAGCCGAGGTGCCGAACGGGTTGTAGGCAAGGAATGCCGTTGCTATGAGGGCTATCAACATGAGTGCCAGGATAATTCTTTTGTATTTCATTTGTTCTGTGGAAAGTTTTGAACTTGCGACATGACGCGCAGCCAGTTGCCGCCCCATATCTTCTCGATGTCGCGCTCGCTGTATTTGCGGCGCAGCAGCTCGAGGGTGAAGTTGATCATCTCGCTGCTGTCGGCCAGGCCGATGACGCCACCATCGCCGTCGAAATCGGTGCCTAGTCCGACGTGGTCGATGCCCATCACCTGGATGGCATGCTCGAGATGACTCATGGCGTCGAGGATGGTTGCCTGGCCCGACTGGCGGAGGAATCCGGGATAGAGGGTGATATGGGCCACACCGCCACGGCGGGCGAGTGCACGCAGCTGGTCGTCGGTGAGGTTGCGAGGATGGTCGCACAGGGCGCGGCAGTTGCTATGACTGCACACGATGGGGGTGGCACTGATGTCGAGGGCATCGTAGAAGCTCTTCTCGCCGGCATGGCTCAGGTCGACCATGATGCCGTTAAGGTTCATCTGCTCGATGACGCGCTCGCCAAACTGGCTCACGCCATTGTGGGTGTTACACCCGCGTGCTGAGTCGCAGATGTCGTTGTCACCATTATGACAGAGCGTAATGTAGACGACGCCCCGCTGAGCGAAGTGCTTCACATTCGTCAGGTCGTGGTTCAGGGCCAGACCATTCTCAATGCCCAGCATGATGCTCTTACGGCCCTTACGCTTGTCCTGGTAAAGGTCGGCGGGGGTACGGGCAATGCTCAGATAACGACTGTTGCGCCGCACGATATCCTCTATCTTGTCGAAAATCAGGTCGGCATAGAGCTGAGGAGTTATTCTGAACTGAGAGTTGAGAGTTGAGAGTTGAGAGGTTTTCTCAAGCTGAGAACTGAGAGTTGAGAGTTGAGAGGTTTTCCCTAACTGAGAACTGAGAGCTGAGAGTTGAGAGGTATGATTTGCTTTGTCTGTTTGAGAATCTTCGCTCAAGGTGTTGCTCAAGCCTTGAGTCATATCATACCTCTCAGTTCTCAGTTCTCCGTTCTCAGTTCTCAGTTCTCCGTTCCCAGCTTGAGGCATATCATACCTCTCAGCTCTCAACTCTCCGTTCTCAACTAACAAATGTTCGTTCACCTCGACCTTCGACGAGAATGTCTCGCCAATTTTAGGTTGGGGCAGATAGGCCACCATGGTGACGGCGTCCTGTCGTCCTTCCGTCATTTTGTGCAGATCGACCAGGATGCGGGGGTCGCGATGGTCGAAATGAATACCTTGCGCGAAGAACATCGGGGTGTCGCAATGGGTGTCGAGAGTGAGTATGCGGCGGTGCAACTCTTTGGCTACGTGGAAGTTGTTGGCTTGTTCGACCAACCACTGGAACAGCGGGCGGCCGCTCTCCAACCACTCGGGATGCCACTGCACACCCATCACCGGCTTGTGCTCGGTGCTCTCCATGCCTTCGATGACACCGTCGGCCGCACGGGCCACCACACGGAAACGCTGGCCGGGGTCGCTGACGGCCTGATGGTGGAACGAGTTGACATAAACTTTCCGCTCGCCAAACAGTTGGAACAAGGTGGAATCTTCTTCGATGGCGATGCTGTGGGTCAGCTCCTGACGGGCGGCATCCTGCGAGTGTCTGATGCTCACATCCTTGCTCAGACCCTCATAGTCGGAGATGTCTTGCGCCACCTTGCCACCCAGGGCCATGGCCAGCGTCTGCATGCCACGGCAGATGCCGAGGATGGGTATCTGACGGTTGAAGGCCAGCTGGGTGATGAGCAGTTCGGGCAAGTCGCGCGCGGCATTGATGCCATGCAGCTTGGGCGAAGGCTCGTCGCCGCCCCACAACGGGTTGTAGTCGGCGCCACCGCTGAGCAGCAGGCCGTCCAGGCGGTTGAGCGTATTGATGAGCACATTCTTGTCGTTGACAGGAGGAATGATAACAGGGGTTCCCCCGGCGGCCACCACACTCTCGTAGTAACGGTCGCGCAAGGCGGCATCGCCCTCTACGAAGTTGGCCGTGATGCCGATGACCGGCTGGCAGCCGGCCTCGGGATAAGCATCATAAATGTTCGCCAGATGCGAAGATAGATTGAACATGGAGTATCGCTACTTTTCGTTGGTTCATAGTCGCCCAGGCCAGCAACCGCAGCCGGCAGCCCGGGAAGATGGTATTCTATTTATCGAGCACCTCAACAGGTATCTCGCGCTTAATGCTCTGCTCGAGCGAGATGAGCGTCTCGGTGGCCACCACGCCGGGAATGCTCTGCAGCTGGTTGTTCAGCAGGTCCATGAGCTGCTCGTTGTCCTTGGCATAGAGCTTCACGAGCATGGTGTAAGGACCGGTGGTGAAGTGGCACTCCACAATCTCGGGAATGTGAACGAGGCGCTCGACGACGGCCTTGTACATATTACCGCGCTCGAGGGTGATGCCCACATAAGTGCAGGTGCGATAGCCCAGGCTCTTGGGGTTGACATCGAAACCGCTGCCGGTGATGACACCACCCTCAGCCAGATGTTGAACACGCTGATGGATGGCTGCACGCGAGACGTTGCACTCGGCTGCCACATCCTTAAAGGGGATACGGGCATTCTTGCTCAGAATACTTAATATCTTTCTGTCTAGATTGTCTATTTTTTCCATTGTTTTTCAATTAGGTTTACATTTTGTTAGCAAAAATAGGCAATTTTATCGAGACAAACAACAAATTGCTACTAAAAAAACAAAAAATCGGTGCTTTTGGCACCGATTTGTCTAATTGCTCGATTTTTCGATACTGATGAGCTCAACCGTAAAGATGAGCGCACTGTAGGGTTTTATCTTCCCCATGTCGCGGTCGCCATAGGCCAGCTGATAGGGAATGAAGAGCTGCCACTTGCTGCCGACAGGCATCTTGGTGAGGGCCTCGGTCCAGCCTTTGATGACCTGCGAGGGGCGGAACTTGTTGGTTTGCTCCTTGCGCTCGTAGCTGCTGTCGAACACCGTTCCGTCGACCAGCTTGCCCTCGTATTTCACCACCACCTCATCGTTCTGCGTGGGGATGGCACCAGTGCCTTTCACCAGTTCCTTGTACTGCAGTCCGCTGGGCAGTGTCACCACACCTTTCTGCTTGGCATTGGCAGCCAGGAACTGCTCGCCGGCACGACGGTTGGCACCATAGAGGCGCTCCATGCGGGCTTCCTCGTTGGCCTTCATGCGGTTCTGGAAGTAGTCGGCAGCGGCCGACTGGCTGAAGGCGGTATGGTTGTTGCGCAGCGCGTCGGTGAAGCCATGCATGAAGATGCTGTTGTTGATGCTGTCGGGAGCGCCCTCCAGCTTGCCCTTCACGTCGGGCAGCATGCGCTGCTGCACCATCTGTGCAATCTGCATGCCGGCCATATAGGCCTTGAAGATGGGGTCGGACGACTTCTTGACAGCCTCCTCAAAACCGCGCAGGAAGTCGTTCATGTGGGTAGAGTCCACACCGAAGCTCTGCTTCAGATAGGGCAGCAGACCGTCGGTCATGGCCATGCCGGCGGCATAGCTCAGCGAGTCGGTCGTCGTGCGCAGCGACTGTGCATACGACACGGCGGTGGCCATGATGACCACCGCCGTTAATATGATTCTTCTCATCATCGATTACTCTACGCCGAGCAGTTCAATTTTGAAGATCAGAGTAGAGAACGGATCGATCTCACCCTGCTTGCGCGAACCGTAAGCCTTGTCCTGAGGAATGACAACCTCCCAAGTAGAACCTACCGGCATGCGGGTCAGAACCTCGGTCCAACCGCTGATGACCTGGTTGGCACGGAGCTTCAGGGGCTCGCCACGCTTGTAAGAGCTGTCGAACACCTTACCGTCGATGGTCTTACCCTCGTAGTTCACCTTCACCATTGAGGTGTCCTTCGGGATGATACCAGTACCCTCTTTGATGACCTTATAGGCAACACCGCTCTCGAGAGACTTCACGTCGGCACCCTTCTTGTAGTTGGCGAGGTATTTCTCACCGGCAACTTTGTTGGCACCATACTCTTTCTCCATCACGGCCGACTTCACAGCCTCCATCTTCTGCTGGGCAACGGTCTGAGCCTGCTCAACAGTCATCAGGCCCTTCTTGCCGGTGGTACCGCTGATGAAGCCTGCGAGGAAGTTCTTCAGTGAGATGGTCTGTGTAGAATCGTTACCGAACACCTCGTGGTTGATACCCTTCACCATCTGGTTGCTGATCTGCTGACCAATCTGGATACCGGCATAGTAGGCAGCTCTCTGCTTGTTGTCACCAGCGTTGGCACCTTCGTTCAAACCTTTGATAAACTGATCCATGTAGGCTGTGTCGACACCCATACGCTCTACAAGATACTCTTTCAGACCCTGAGTCTGTGCCATACCGATGGCATAGCTCATCGAATCGATGTCGCTCTTCAGGTTGGCCCTGGGAGCACCGTTACCGCAAGCTGTGAAAGCGGCGGCAATAATAGCCATGACGGCTACGATAGTTAGTTTTTTCATTGTTGTGTTTATGTTTAAAATGTTTCTGTTGATTTCTCTTATACCACCTCGATCAGCTCTACATCGAAGATGAGTGTGGCAAACGGAGGAATGGCTGCACCGGCACCACCTTCACCATATCCCAGCATGTAGGGGATGAAGAAGCGATACTTGGCACCTTCCTGCATGAGCTGCAGACCCTCAGTCCAACCGGCAATGACCTGCTGCAGACCGAACACGGCGGGCTCGCCACGCTGAACGCTGCTGTCGAACACGGTACCGTCGATAAGGAAACCTTCGTAGTGGCACTTCACCTGGTCGGTAGCCTTCGGCTTGCGGCCGTTACCCTCTTTCAATACTTTATATTGCAATCCGCTGGGCAGTGTGATCACACCCTCTTTCTTGGCATTGTCGGTCAGGAACTTCTCACCGTCGGCCTTGGCAGCCTTGCCCTTCTCGGCACGCTCGGCGCGCATCTTCTGGTCTTGCTTCTGGAAGAACTCCTGCACAATGACTTGTGCGTCGCGGTGACTGACTTTCAGCTCGTTGCCCGCAACAACATCCTGAATGGCGGCGGCAAAATCATCAATGCTGATGGTCTCTCCGACACCCATCTGCACCAGTTGCTGACCAATGCCCAGTCCCAGTGCATAACTCAATTTGTCCATTTTTTCAATCTTATTATTTGTAATATATTACTTTTGCGGCGCAAAGTTAATATTTTTCTTTGAAGAATGAGCGAATATTGAAGAAAAAACACTATTTTTGTACATTCTTAATATAATAGCTATGAAGAAAATTGTTGTTTTGACAGGTGCCGGCATGTCGGCAGAGAGCGGACTGAAGACCTTCCGCGACGCCGACGGGCTTTGGGAGAACTATCCGGTGCAGCAGGTGGCCACCCACGAGGGATGGGAAGCCGACCCGGTGCTAGTGACTAACTTCTACAATATGCTCCGCCGCAAGTGTGTGGGCGTGCAGCCCAACGAGGGCCACCGCCTGGTGGCCAAGCTTGAAGAGCAGTACCGGGTGACGGTGGTGACGCAGAATGTCGACAACCTGCACGAGGTGGCGGGCTCAACCCATGTCGTCCACCTGCATGGCGAACTGATGAAGGTGTGCTCCAGCCGCGACGTGGAGAATCCCCGCTACTGGAAGACGCTGACGCCCGACGACTGCGAGGTGGCTCCGGGCACGAAAGCCGGCGACGGTTCGCTGCTGCGCCCCTACATCGTCTTCTTCGGCGAGGCCGTCCCCAACATCGGCGTGGCTGCCCAGGAGGTGTCGGAGGCCGATATCCTGATTATCATCGGCACGTCGCTCAATGTCTATCCGGCCGCCGGACTGGTGCACTATGCGCAGTCGGGAATCCCTATCTATCTCATCGACCCCAATCCCTCGGTGGGCGGCATGCTCAGCCATGTGCGCCACCTGCAGAAGGGTGCCAGCGAGGGCATGAAAGAGCTTTGCGGCTTGCTGATGGGTGAATAAGACGAAACGGCGGCTAAGCCAGCGAACAGAGACAGAAGCGGAGAGGCCTGCGGCGGTCGTTAAAAAAAATTAAGACCCAGCGAAAAACTCGGGCTCTTCACTCTTAACTCCTAACTCTTTCGTACCTTTGCAGCCCGAAAGTAACTATCGAAATGGAAAAACCTGAAATCAACAAGAAAGTTCTTTGGAAAGAACTGCGAGACTATGTCCTCATCACCTTTGCGATGCTCTCCTACTGTATTGGATGGTCGGTGTTCCTGCTGCCCAATGGCATCACCACCGGTGGTGTGCCCGGTATCTCGTCTATCCTTGAGTGGAGCCCGCTGCATATCCCCGCACAGGTGTCTTACTTCGTCATCAATGCCGGACTGCTGGTCATTGCGCTGAAAATCCTCGGTTGGAAATTCTGCATCAAGACCATCTATGCCGTCATCGTGCTGACCGTCGCCCTGTCGGCCACGCGCGACTTCACGGCGTCGCTGCACCTGCTGAAAGACCAGCCCTTCATGGCCGCCGTACTCGGTGCCGTGTTCTGCGGCAGCGGTGTGGGACTCGGACTGGGAGCCAACGGCTCGACGGGCGGTACCGATATCATTGCCGCCATCATCAATAAATACCGCGACATCTCGCTCGGACGCGTCATCCTCATCTGCGATATCATGATCATCTCGAGCAGCTACTTCGTACTGAAAGACTGGGAGAAGGTGATTTACGGCTATGTGGTGCTCTATGTCACGGCCTTCTGCATCGACCAGGTGGTCAACTCCATGCGCCGCTCCGTGCAGTTCTTCATCATCTCTGAGAAGTATGAGGAGATAGGCCGCCGCATCAACCTCGACCCGCACCGCGGATGCACCGTCATCAACGGCTCGGGCTTCTTCAGCGGCCGTGAGGTGAAGATGCTCTTCGTGCTGGCCAAGCAGAACGAGAGTGCCAAGATTTTCCAGCTCATCGACGAGATCGACCCGCATGCCTTCGTATCGCAAAGCGCCGTCATCGGTGTCTATGGCGAGGGCTTCGACCGCTTCAAGGTGAAGCACCACAAACCGCCAAAGGCTGAGGATCTGTAAGGCCGACGGTGCCTTGCAGCCCGCTTTTTCAGGCTGCCGCTCCATCTTGTTATCAAATAAAAGAATTGCCAGTGCCACTAGTTCACCTGTTTCTAGTGGCACTGGTTTTTTATATAGTATATGGTTCGACTCCGTTTTTTGTGCCTGAGACGGAGTGTCTTTGTGCCTGAGACGAAACTATATTGTTCATCAAAAGCACGGAAAACCATGAATTGGCAGGACACAAAAAACCGCCAGACACTGCGGAAACAGTTACCTGGCGGATTTCTGGTTGGGTGACTCGGATTCGAACCGGGAATGACAGAACCAAAACCTGTAGTGTTACCGTTACACCATCACCCAATCAAATTCGGCTGCAAAGGTACGAAAAAAAAGTGACAACAGCCTCGTATTCAGCGAAAAATTATTCTTTCACACTGAAAAAAGTTCATTTCACCAGTCCTTTTTCTTTTAAAATGGGCAGGACGTGCGCTGCCGACTCGCGGTCTTTCTGCTTTTTCTCGCTTCGGTAGGTCTTCAGCAGCGGACGGTCGAGCTCGAGAAGGTTCTCCATGAACTCATCGTTGATGAGCGTGATATCGGTCTTCTTGCCGTCACCATTATTGTCAACGAGGTAACAGACGCGGTCTTTCAGCTGCGAGGAGCCGCTAATGGCTGCGCCGATGGCACCGAACATAAAGCCCGACACGAACCGCTCGTTGGCAGCATCGCGGCCGATGCGGTGGGTGACGAACATGATTTTTGTGCCATCGTAGGGCAGTCCCATGGCATAGCCGTTGCCGAAGCGGGTCTTTTCGTAGCGCAGGGTGCGCAAATTGACGTAGAGAGTGTCCTGGTATTCGATCACGAATGCCTCTTTCTTCATCACTTTGTCCATTGCCTTGTCGCCCGTCTCAAACTTATAATCATTGCCTCCCACCCACAGCTTATGCGATGCGGAATGGTGAATAGGCTTGAGATCGGCCACCTCAGTCCAGCGGCCAGCCACGAAATCGTCGTAACTCTTGCAGAACTTTCCTTGTGCTGACATATTCAATGCGGCAAAAAGGAATACAAAGAAAACACAGATTCTTTTCATCATAAATATACTATTTCTTTTAAATATACACGTAAATACACACGCAACTATTATAAATACACACGCAACCCTAGCGTCAGTGAGAAGCGCTGAATGCCATCGATGCCGTTGCCTTTGTTCCAGTCGAAATGGTCCTGGCCGCCAAAGAAAATCAAATAGTCGGCCAACTCGGCTCCTACGCCCAGCCAGTTGGTCAGCTTATAGTCAATGCCTACTCCGGCTCTCAGTCCAAAGCCTTTGTCGGTTTCTTCGGTGTAATCGTCGTAGCAGGTGGCTAATCCTCCACCGAGGCACACCTTTCCGCGCCATTTGCGCGACATGTTGCTTGCCATGACAAACTCAGGACCTATGTAGTTCTGATTCAAGTAGTCGCCGCCATAGTCGGTGCTGCTGCGCTCAGCCACGATGCCAAAGCCATAGCCACTACTGAATACGCAAGTGTATTCGGCCGACACGTCAAGACCGGTGAGCCATGACTTCTCGCCATCGACCGTATAAAGCTTGGAAGTGATACACCCCAATCCGCCGTTTACTGAGAGGGTATGACTGGTGGTGCGCCTGACAGGTGCTTCTGTTGTCAGTTGGGCGCTTGCGGTGAGCGATGATAACAAGATAGCGGTCATCAGCAAATACTTGATTCTTCTCATTTCTTTTTAACTTATATGGTATGAAAAACGGCTGCAAAAATACAAAAAAAATAATAAGTTGTACCGAATATTGTAAAAAAAAACGGTACAACCTATTGTTTTTAACACTCAATATACTCGCAGTATTATTTTACTATGAGCAGATAGTAGTTCTTCTTGCCCTTCTGAGCGAGCAGATACTTGCCGTCGATGAGGTCGTCGGCAGTGATGGCACGGTTCTGGTCGGTCAGTTTCTCCTTGTTCAGCGAGACACCGCCGCCCTGCACCATCTTGCGCATCTCGCCCTTCGACGGGAAGACGGGCGCCACGGTGGTGAGCAGTTCGATGGCGGGCTGGCCCAGCTGGTCGCGGCCAATCTCATAGTGCTCCACGCCCTCGAAGACATCAAGGAAGGTTTGCTCGTCGAGCTTCTCGAGGGCCTCTTTGGTCGACTTGCCGAACAAGATGCTGCTGGCCTCGATGGCTGCGTCGAGGGCCTCTTGCGAGTGCACCATCACGGTCACCTCCTCGGCCAGACGGCGCTGCAGGGTGCGGCGGCCCGGATCTTGCTTGTGCTCCTCGACGAGGGCATCGATGACGTCTTTCTCGAGCGAGGTGAAGATCTTGATGTAGCGCTCGGCATCGTCGTCGCTCACGTTGAGCCAGAACTGATAGAACTTATACGGTGTGGTGCGCTGCGGGTCGAGCCAGATGTTACCGCTCTCTGTCTTACCGAACTTCTTACCGTCGCTCTTGGTGATGAGCGGACAGGTGAGGGCGAAGGTCTCCACCTCGTTGCCCAGCGTGCGGCGGATGAGCTCCGTACCAGTGGTCATATTGCCCCACTGGTCGTTACCGCCGAGCTGCAGCTTCACACCGTAGTGCTGATAAAGATAC
>ODAI011345484.1_pt1 | contig 46436 bp, 41 predicted proteins | sample 1539321 | NCBI WGS metagenome assembly ODAI01 (sample SAMN02144231, study PRJEB22623) | gut metagenome | biome: sheep rumen | host: Ovis aries | place: New Zealand
CGCTACTCAGGAAGAGGTGCAAAACGCATACCGACAACTTGCTAAAACCTATCACCCCGATACTTGCCAGAACCCTGCGCTTCAGAAAATCCTTACCGAAAAGTTTAAAGAAATCAGCAACGCTTACAGCCAATTGAAGGCGTTGGGCTGAAAAGAAGAGCCTAGGTTAAAGACCATCTATTTCGGAGATACTAAGGCCGGTGATGTCGGTAATATCTTGGTTGGAAAATCCTTTGGCATTCATCTTTAGGGCATTCTCATTTGCGCCTTTCTTTAAGCCAATTGCCTCGCCTTCGGCACGTCCAATAGCCTCACCCTCAGCTCGTCAAGAGCAAGACGCAATTCTATTTGAATGTCCGAAAAGTCTCCACTAAAGAGTCTTTCTTTATTCCATATGAAATGAAATACTCTTCATCATCTGTGTACACAAAATCTTCTTCTCCATACATAGAACACTGATAAAAGAGTTTACCTTCTTCAGACTCAACAAGGAACGACTTATCACAAAAATAAGCCACTAAGTGGTTATTATAGTACTCATAACCTGTTATTCTTGAGTTTATTTCTTCCTTTCGTATAAATGATAATAGTATTTTATTTTTATCTAAATCAATGCATAAGCAATCCCTTAAACCGGGTATGTTAGAGCTGACTTTCTCATTCAATAATTTTTCAATCAGCGAATAATACCTTTTCTCAGTTAGGGTACACTTTTTCACATAGAAAGAATCTTTTATTATTAATAGTTTTTTATCAAGCTTTTCTAACAAGTCTATAGAGTCTTTTCTACAAAGATCGACCGACATTCCGTTATCGTAAAAGAGGATTTTATTACCTTTCCTACGTGCCTGGAAACTGTCATTTCCATCATTGATAACAGAATAGAACTTAATAGAATCGTTAATAAGCCTCCACTTACCTTCTGTATAGCTATTCAACTGTGAGTTTTTATAGGTAACATGCGAAAAATAGCCATTAGAGAAAAAACATAGGAACTGTGTATTATCGTTATCTGTCCATATACTATTATCTAACTTTTCCTCGACACATGAGTTGAGAAATAATAAGCTAATACTCCAAACGATTGTTTTTTTCATCAAAGAAATCATGACACTTAGAATTTTCAGTATTCCATTACATATTCATTCAGTATTCTTTTATACGATTAAATGATGTTATATGTTTTGGTAAGAAAGTTTATTTCTTTGTTGACTTTATTAAAGGAGAAGTCTGGTTTAGACATTCCGTATTGTTGAAGGTGTTCTTTCATAGCCAACTCAGTTAACCCCTTTTCTTTTATATTTTGTAATTTCATTGTTCTTGTACTTTTGTTTTAGATTGTCTGAAAGCGGAGCACTGCTACTTGGTGAATCAAAGGCGCAATGTCACGATTTTTTTGTGATTTTTTTGTGTTTTTCATATTGTCTTTTTATCTTTAAATTTATTAATTATGGGAAAATATTCAGCTATCGGAAAGAATGAAATTGTAAAAGAGGGTATTTTTGAAAGATTTCAAGACTTAATACCTGCAGTACCTGAGAAAGAACGTTCTGATATCCACAAAAAATTATTAATAGTGGCGGAAAGTAACTATTTTGATGATAGTATAGACAGCGTGTTTAAGAACTCAGAGGCGTGGTACAAAGGGGAGGATGTAAGCCATCTTATTCCAGAGGTAAAAAAGAAAGATGTTAGCAATTGGATTGACTACTGATCTTTTAACCGCCTATGTAGTTCGATGAGTGAAGTGTCAGGTATAAATTGTAAACCAATCTACACGGAGGCATCGTTTTACAACTATTTCCTACGTCCTGCAACTGTACGCGGTCGCAATAAATCATTCAAAAAGGATTGTAAACAGATTGATAGAGATGTCGCTGGCGCTGCTTTATGTGGTATTTTAGATATAGACAGGCCAGATCTTGTGATATTTGTAAGCAAGTTCGCCTACGATGAATTTTTGAAATATATAAAGAAAGAGGGACGCGAAATAACTATACCTATAGATTTCGTGTATCATCCTGCTCATCCAGCTTCATGGAATCACAAAAATGGAGCAGGAAAACAAAAATTTGAGAGTTTACTGAGGGCTAATTGGTTGCGTAATACGCCTTCTGTTTGACATTACGTCCTTTCTTCCATCTATTCTGTTTGTAAGAAGAAATCTGTATAACCGGGTATGGGGTATATGGTGTGTCCATTACTCTATGCTCGGTATTTTTATATTGTGTAAGCGTGTTAGAAAAACATTACGCATACTATTGAACATCAAAAGGGATTGCTTATGGCTAAACAATGGGATGTTTTTATTCTTTTGGGAAACTTCGGCCTTTTACTTTAATTTTGCAGGAAGAAAATAGCATTTTTATGAACTTACCAATTAAGGAATTTGCGTTGTCGGCTTTTCTGCTGATGGCAGTTTCTGTTTGCCCGATAACGGCACAAGTACCCGATTCTATGTCGGTTGACTCGTTGCTTCCAATTCCAGATTCTAGTAATATCGTTGAGGCGGCTCCTTCTCCGAAACGCCTGAAGGTTGGCGTGGTGCTGAGTGGGGGTGGTGCCAAAGGTGCCGCACACGTCAGCGTGCTGAAGGTCATCGAGTCGCTTGGTGTGCCTATCGACTATATTGTAGGTACCAGTATGGGCTCGATTGTTGGTGGCTTGTATGCCTATGGTTACTCTACCGACCAACTCGACAGCCTTTACCGTAGCCAAGACTGGACCAACCTGCTGCTGAACGAGTCGGACCGTAGCCAAAAGGACTTTATCACCCGCGAGAATGCCGAACAGTATATGGTCACTATACCGGCTTTCCGTAACAGCAAACGACATCTGAAGGGCGGCGTGCTGAGTGGTGAGGCCGTCTTGAACCTGTTTAAGGCGTTGACACCTAATTGCCCCGACAGTATGGATTTTGCCGATTTGAAAGTGCCTTTTGCCTGTGTGGCGGTCGATATTGTTTCTGGTAAGGAAGTGGATATGTACAGTGGCAACCTTGCGACCTGCATCCGCTCTAGTATGTCTATCCCTTGTGTGTTCAGCCCTATCCATACTAATGGCATGGTGTTGGTTGATGGTGGTATGGCGAACAACTTCCCGGCTGACATAGCTAGAAAGATGGGGGCCGATGTGATAATTGGGGTGACGCTTGACCGGGAAAGCGAAACGGCCAACACTGCCGACGATATTGTTACGCCTCTTGATGTGGTGTCGCAAATGACTTCGAACATTATCGACAGCAAGGTGCCCGAAAATATGAAGCTTATCGACTTGCACATTAACGTGAATGCCGACGGATTCACTGCCGCCAGTTTCTCGACCGAAGCCATCGAGATGCTGTTGCAGCGTGGTCTGGAAGCCGGTTATAAGCATAAAGACGAACTGATTGCCCTGCGTGAACGCTTGAACCTTCCGGCCGACACGCTTATTACGCCTATGCCGGGTATGCCTGTGCCACCCGAAGCGGAAGACGTTATTCAGAATGCTGACCATGGCTGTACACTGGGGGCGGGGTTGCGGCTCGATAACGAGGAACTGGCCTCGGTGCTGGTGGGCGGTGTCTATAAATCGCTGCTGAAACTCAGACCAACATTTGGCGGACAGTTGCGACTGGGCCGACGCAGTTACGGCAAACTGAACGCCTCTATCAGGCCTATGCGCCATTGGACGCTTGAGGGTACTTACAAGTTCAGCTACAACGAGATAAAACTTTATTCGAAAGGCAAGCGTGTGCTTGACTGGGACTTCCACGAGCAGTTTGCACGTTTGGCCTTCCTGCGCACTTGGAAAGCTATGAAGGTGACGCTGGCCGCCGACTATGCGAAACGTAATTACGACCACCTGCTTTCTTCTGCCGGATTCTCTACCGCAAAAGGTTTCTTGGAGGCTTCGGCCTACGATTCCGAAACAAACATCAACTATTACGCCTCGCTGCGTTTCGATAACCGCGACACTCCCGTCTACCCGCACAAGGGACAGAACTGGACGGTACGCTATACTTTCCTGACCGACGACTGGGTGAAATATCACGACGACTGCGGGCTGTCGGTGTTTGAATTGTCGTATGAACACAATATGCCTCTGACGGAACGCCTGACCCTGGTGCCTGCCGTTTGGGGACGCTTTGTGAATACCGCCGAACAACTCCGGCTTGGCGACAAGAATGTGATTGGCGGTGTGTCGGGAATGGGTCATTCCCTGCCACAACAACTCCCTTTTGCCGGTGTGAACTATTTCGAAACCACCGAAAACAAGGTGGCCGCCGTCGGCCTTACTCTAAGGGGTCGTTTGGGCAACAACCACTATTTATTCGGGGTGGGTAACTATGGCTGTTCTAGTGATAAGATCAATAAATTCTTGGTAGACGACAAACTGTATGGTGCCGCTCTTGGTTATGGCTACAAAACGCCGGTTGGCCCGGCTGAAGTGAACGTCAACTGGAGCAATGTGACCGAGAGGTTCGGTTTGTGGCTCTGCTTTGGCTATATGTTTTAGTGTTATGGTACGTCAGTGTGCAATTTTGTTCGGTTGCCTGGGTGCAGGCGAACTTTTGGTTTTCCTAACGGGCATCAAACTGCCTTCTAGCATTATAGGTATGCTGTTGTTGACCCTTTTGCTGAAGTTGGGATGGGTAAAACTGGAATGGGTGAAAGGGTTGAGCGACTTTCTCATAGCCAACCTCGGCTTCTTTTTTGTGCCGCCGGGTGTGGCGCTGATGCTCTATTTCGATATTATTGCTGCCCAGTTTGTGCCTATTGTGCTGGCTACGGTGGTGAGTACCGCTCTGGTGCTGGTTGTGACAGGGTGGACCCACCAGTGGGTACGTGGCAAGTCTGCTAAAAAATAAGCGTATGGAATTCCTTAAGAACCAATATTTCCTGATTTTCATTACTTTCGCCCTCTTCTTTGGGGCGAAACTGTTGCAGAAGCGTTCGGGCTGGGTTGTGCTTAATCCGATTCTGGTGACGATTGCGATGCTGATACTTTTCCTTTCGGTGACCGGTATCCCTTATTCCGACTATGAGAAAGGCGGTATGATGATTGACTTTTGGCTGAAGCCGGCTGTGGTGGCTCTGGGTGTTCCGCTGTACTTGCAGTTGGAGCAGATAAAGAAGCAGTTGCTACCAATATTCTTGTCGCAGTTGGTGGGGTGCCTGGTGGGCATTGTCAGTGTGGTGCTGGTTGCCAAATGGCTGGGCGCGACAAACGAGGTCATCGTTTCGCTGGCCCCAAAATCGGTGACGACCCCTATCGCTATGGAGGTGACCAGGGGCTTGGGCGGTATACCATCGCTAACGGCGGCAGTTGTTGTCTGCGTCGGTTTGTTGGGGGCTGTTTTCGGCTTTAAGGTCCTTATGGTGGGAAAGGTGAAAAGCCCAATTGCGCAAGGCCTCTCTATGGGGACTGCGTCGCATGCCGTGGGCACGTCTGCCGCAATGGAGCGCAGCCAGAAGTATGGTGCTTATGCCAGTCTCGGATTGACGTTGAACGGTATTCTGACGGCAATAATTACCCCTTATTTGTTGCCTTTGCTCGGCATAGGCGGCTAACCTACCAGTAGTAGATAATGTTGCAGATGACTAAGTAGACGATATACAGTAATATGCCGAAAGCCAGCAGTAGCGGAATAATCCACAAACTGCGGATGCGGGTATCTTTGATGGCTCGCTCGTCGTCGTTCACATAGCCGACAATCATATCCAGATTTTTCTTGTAAGAACGGTGGAAAAGGTCGAGCAGGTCGCCGATGACGGGGACCAGACCCAGACACAGGTCGGCCACGGTGTTGAAGATGCAGGCCAGCGTAAGTTTGACCGACTTGACCTTGAACAATGAAAAATAAATGAAGGGAAGGGCACAAAGAGCCGATAGAATGTCGCCCACCGCAGGCAGAAAGAATCCGACGATGGGGTCCAGCATAAAGTCGTCCATAATGCGTTTTATGGTCGTCATAGCTTGGAAGGTAGGGGTTTCCAGCAACTCCATCCTTTTTTCTTCCTTTTTCTTGCGGCGTTTTTCCTCTTCGGCAACCGCTTTAGCGATTTCTTCGCGTTCCTTGCTGTCGTCGAGTCCGCATTGTTGTCTGGTATCTCTTCTTCTTGAACTTTCCATTTCTTGTTAGAAATCAGTGTTTGTGTGGCTTAGCCAGTAGGTCACATTGGTGTTGTGCTGTATTTGGAACAGTATGCGTTTGCGCAACTTTTTCCAGCCGATGGGGGCGTAGTCGTTCAAATCGGTCCCCACATCGTATTGGTAGGGTAGGCAGTAGTCCATCCGTTTGAAGTCAGCCCCGGTTCCACCCGCCTTCAGGTGTATGTGTCCGAATAGCTGCCATGTGGGTTTACTGCTGCTGTAGGTGCCCGCATAGCAGAGCATGGGGTAGTGGTTCAGCAGAATGCGCTGCCCCTCTATCAGAAGGGCGTGCTGGTCGTATACCTCCTGAAACAGTTGGGTGTTGTGCTCAATGTTCCGGTCGTGGTTGCCCTTTATAAGAACAATGTTGCCGTTTAGTCGTTCAATGATTTTTGCCACCTTGCCTGCATCGCCGAAACAGAAATCGCCCAAATGGTAGACCGTGCCGTCGGCTGGAACAACCTGGTTCCAGTTCGCAATCAGCAGTTCGTCCATTTCAGTAACGTTTTTGAACGGCCGTTGTGCGTATTGCAGTATGTTTTGGTGCCCGAAATGGGTGTCAGAGGTGAAGTACACCTTCTCGCCGGTTGACCAGGTGGTCTGGATCATATCTCTAAAACTTTCTCACCGTTTATAAAGTCCTCCCAATCTTTTTCGCTGATGCTGTCGGCATCCCATCCTCCCAGTTCGAGCACGGCGTCGCGCAGTTCCTCGTTGCTTTTCGACGTGTTGATGTGTTTCAGCACCTCGTTCAGGTAGGCACTTTTGTTGTCGATCTGGTTCATATAGTTTTTAAACAGCATTTGCAGGCTTTTCAGCTCAGCGTCGTAGCCGTCAGCCGCTTTGCGTTGGCGCAGTTCCTCTTTTCCCAGTTTCAGCCATGCGTTCATAACGGAAACACCGCCATCGAGTAGCTGTTGGGCCAGACGCTCTTGGGCTTCGGCGTCGGTCGGACGCTCAGGAATGATACCCTCTTCGAACGGATTCTCAACACTGCCGACGGTCACCTCGGTCGTAGCAGGCTGCTCTTTGTTGGCAACCGCTTCTTTAATGCTATCTGCCAACTGGTCGATGTTCTCGTTTATAAAGTCCGGAAGTTCGGTCAGTGCGTTATAGTCGTTGAGGTTGACCACTTGTGTCAGGTTCTTGTCGAGTTTGGTTTCCATGATGCTTTTGCCCAAACGCAAGAGTCCCACCATTGGTTTGAGGTGGGTTAGCAGGGCGGTTTTCGCATCTATCGACGACCCAACAATTTCGAGCAGTTCGTAGTTAATGATGTTGAGTTTGTTTTTCAGTTCCCGATACTCAGCCTGGCTGTTTTTCAACGCCTGTTTGTGCTTGTCTAGTTCAACCAGGTTCATGCTGTAGTCAACCTTAGCCTCCTCGTAGCTTTTAACAAGCGGAGCGCAAGCCGATTCCCATTCAAAAACAGCCCTGTTGTAGGCTTTTTTCGCTTTGCCGAAGGTTACCACGTTTTTAACGGTGTTCGGCTTCTGGGGTTTGCGCTGTTTGGCATCGAGGTAGGTTGGCAGTTTTATGTCTAGTTCGTTGCTCTCTTCTTTTATCATCCACTCATACAGGTCCACATTGCGCAGGTGGTCGGTAATGACGCTTTCCAACTCTTTGCATTGGGCAATAATATTGTCACGCTCGGCCCTTAGCCTTTTTGCCTCAGGGGCGGCGTAAATAGCGTCGAGGATGAACTTCATTTCGTTATCCATCAGCTGGTCGGCCTGTTTGAAGAAAGCCAGAGCCTTAGGAATGCTGACTTCGTTTAAAGAACGGTAGATGGTGAAAAGTCGGTTCCGGTCGGCGTTAATGAGGTTGACGTCGTGGTTGACATAGCCTTTCAGGGCGGTCAGTTCGTTTTGCATGCGCAGCGTTTTCTCGCTAGCGTCGATGTAGTGGCTCAACATATCGATGCCCGCCATGATAAGTCCGACCTGTTTCTTGGTTTTGCTGGTCAGGCGGAAGTCGCTTAAACTTTTCTCCAGACTCTTTTTGAACGAGTCTTTTACCTCGCTAATCAGTACCGCGCACTGGTCATCGATTTTGTTGAAAGAGAATTCCATGTTTTTCTGCATGGAAACCGTGTCGAGGTAGTTTATTTTTTCAAAATCGAAGAGGTCCGGTGCCACTTGTTTAATGCGGTCGCCAAATATGTTGGTAAGGTCAGACGCATATTTGCGGTACACTTCGTTGATGTTGTTGCGGAGGGTGACAAAGTCGTTGATGGATATTTTCACGCAGTATTGGGCGTCGTTGTACGCGTCTACCAGTTCGGTATATTTCGCCAACAAGTCTGAGGCCTTGCTCTTAATGTTGCTGATGCCGTTGCTGCCGCTGAGAGTATCGATCAGCGAGCCCACCCCTCTGACAAGGTCCGCATTGACTGCCTCTTTAATCTGGACAGCCAGTTCGGCCAGTTCCGTCTCGGTCTTTTTAGCGTTGGCTTTAGTGCTTTTAAAGGCTTTGTCTCTCTGTCCCTCGTCGAAAAGCGCTTTGGTGCGGAATTCTTCTATAACAGTTTGCTTTCTGCCATTGCTGGTGTAGGCAATATCGATGTTTTTGTCTTGGCTGTAATAGCGGTAGGCTTCCCAAACCAGTTTTGAAACCTCTTCCGAGTCGTGGTCAATTCCCCACATTTTCAGTTCGTAAGCCAGGTCGGCGCGTGAAAATTTGTTGCCGTCTTTAACTAGTTTGTCTGCAATTTGCTTTATATCTGCATATATTCTTTTTTTGTCCATGTTTGGATAGCTTTTTCTTATGTTACATTTAACTATGTAAGATACAACAAAAAAATGGGCAATAAGTAAAAAAACGTATAGAATTTCTGCATTTTTTTGACAGTTTGGTTTCTATTCCCGAAATGAGGCTTGCCCTATTTTACGAGCGTGACGATTTGGGACAACTGTGCAGACGAAGTGCGATTTTTTTCGTGCGAGCCGCAATATAAATACTTATCTTTGCCAAGAACAGTTTAAACTCTTGGTTTATGGCTCCTGTGATTGTTAACTGAAATATGGGAAAAAAACTGCGGTTCTTTCACTATTCGTTGTTATCTTAGTATTAAAATAATTAGCGTATGGATTGGTTAAGTGTATTTTCGGTGTTTATGGTGCTTTTTGCGGTTATCGATACCATGGGCGCGCTGCCTGTGCTGGTCGACTTGCAGAAAAGCGGTAAGAAGATAAATGCGGTAAAGACGGTGGCAATAGCATCCACTATCTTGTATGTCTTTATGTTTGCCGGCGAGTTTATTCTCAACCTGTTTAATGTCGATTTCTCGTCTTTTGCGGTTGCGGGTTCTATTGTGCTGCTGTTTTTGTCGTTGGAGATGATATTGGAGACCGATTTCTTCAAGGGACGTTCTTCCGACGATGCGACGGTTATACCTATTGCCTTTCCGCTTATTGCGGGTCCGGGCTGTATTACCACGCTTATCTCCCTTCAAGCCGAGTTCCCGAAGAGTGTTATTGCTACTGCCCTGTTCTTAAATCTGGTAGTGGTTTTTATTGTTTTGAAGTTTTCGGTAAAGATAGAGCAACTGATGGGTGAGACCATCAACTATATATTAAAGAAGTTTTTCGGCATAATTTTGCTGGCAATGGCGGTGAGGATGTTTGCATCTAACATCAGCGCCCTTTTGCATATGAACTGAGGCTAGTCGGTAACCACGCAGTTGCTGGCTTTGCTTTCTTTGCGGAATCTGTTGAAACTGGTTACCACAATTCTTGAACCAGCCGGCAACAGTTCGCAATAGTTGGGAAGGTAGATGCCGCCAGTGCTGTTGGGCGTGGTGGTAAGAATGCGCTCGGGCAGCAACCGCTTGTCGGTTGAGTCTTCTGGCAGGGCGTATACAACGTAGTAGCGCACGGCGTTGCCGTCTTTCCCGGTTACGGGGTCCCACAGCAGGAAGTTGCTTTCGATGCGCAGGTTGGCCGGTGGAGCCGATGCTGTTCCGGTGTAGTTGCCGGCAGCGGGTTGCAGCGCAGGATATTGGTAGTAGCTGGCGCTCAACGAGTCGAGCAAACCCTGGGGGTTGCGGATGACGTATTTGTTGCTGTAGAAGAAAGAACCCAAATCGGTATTCTTCTCGTAGTTCTGTCTGGTTTGTCTAATCAGCTCGTTTGGTGTCTTCCATGCGGTTTGGTCGTAAATTTCCAAGCCAGAGGCGTATTGCCCGATGTAGAGGTTGCACGTGTTCCCTTTCTCCAGGCTCTGGCATTCTTTGCTCCACCAATCGTATAGTCTTGAATAATCGGAGATACGGTGGCCGATGTTCCAATACAGTTGTGGGGCCACGTAGTCAATCCAGCCGTTGCGAATCCATTTGGTAACGTCGGCGTAGAGCTCGTTTACGTTGGTGCTGTTGTTGCCGAAAGGCGCAATGCCGAACTGAATCCAGGGTCTGGCGGCCTTAATGGTCTGTTGCAGTTGTTCGATGACTAAGTCAACGTTGTTTCTGCGCCAGTCTTCCTTCTTTTTAAAGTCTCCACCCAGTTTTTGGAAAGCGTCGTCGTCGGGAAACTCTTGCCCTTTTTCTTTGTAGGGGTAAAAGTAGTCGTCGAAGTGGATGGCGTCTAAATCGTAGCGCAGCACAATGTCCATTACAATCATGGTCAGATAGTCGCGCACGTCTTGGAAGGCCGGGTTGAAATATAGTTTACCGCCATACCAGGCGAACAGTTCTGGGCGTTCGAAGTATAGGTGGTTGCTGATGAGTTGTGTGGTGTCGCCTCCGTTTATTACGCGGTAGGGGTTCATCCAAACGTGGACTTCCATGCAGCGCTTGTGCGCCTCTTCTATCATGAAGGCCAGCGGGTCGTATTCGGGAGAGGGGGCTTTGCCCTGTGTGCCGGTCAGGTAGGCCGACCAGGGTTCGAGTGCCGATTTGTAGAATGCGTCGGCAGTAGGGCGTACTTGAAAAGCCACCGTGTTGAAGTTGCAGGCGTGCAGAGAATCGAGAATGGCGCACAACTCCTGCTTTTGCTGTTCTGCCAGTGCTCTCTTGTCCGGCCAGTCGATGTTGGCTACGGTCGCAATCCACACGCCGCGCATTTCGGTTTTGCGTGGCTGTATCTCGGCACGGACGGTGGTGCCAATAAAAAATGACAGGGTAAGTAGTGCTACAAGTAGGGGGCGTATGCCAGAACGAATCATGTCTTGACGTGAAATAATGGTGGCAACCTATTGGTAGGTTTCTACCTCAATGAGGTACCATTTGCGGTTGATGCAAATGAAGTTGTATATCTGCGACAATTTTCTGTCGTTGTAAACGTAGATACGCCGGTTTTTGGCGTCGTTCACATTCTTCAGAATGCAGATTTGTGGGCAGATCAACGAAAAACTGATGTAGTTCCACTCGCGTGGCATTAGCAGCTTGCTGTTGCTTTCTTTACCGTTTTTGAAACTGCGGATAGGGAAAGGGAATATGGTTCGTTTAATCTGCAAATCGTGGTTGCGGGAGTACTCGCTTAAGAAAGTGAGGAACTCGTGGTCTTCGTTTGTGTTAGACGTGATTTTGTTCAAGAGGAAAGACTTCCCGTTAGGTGCGAAGTTGCAGGTACGGGTGTCTTTTGTCGACAAATCGGCCAGACTCATCTTTAGTTCACCCTTCGACAAATTGGGGGTGTTGATGGAGTCGGCACACACTACCGCAATAACGGAGGTGTTCGACAAGCGGAGGTAGTTTCCGCCATGGGCCGCCTTTTTCCCGTCGATGGTTAGTGATGGCGACGTTGATTTGTCTTGTTTCTCGGGATGTGACAGGAAGTTGAGCAGATAGTTGGCAAAATTTTCAGCATTTGCCGACGGACAACACAGTGCTGCCAGCAATGCGAGAAATGTTATATGTTTGCCAATTTTCATTATTATCCCCATCTTAAAGTCTACTATATTACAAAAATACAAAACCTAGGCCAAAGCATGAAAAACTGAATTGCTTTTTTTGAAAATTATTGTTTCGCGGATAATTTGGCTGCCCCGAAAAGCCTTTTTTATCCGTTTGTCTGGGCTTGAATCTGCTATCTTACTGCTTTTTCGTACCTTTGGGAAAAATTTAGAATTTTACTGAAATGCAACCCGAAACATATACTCCAGCATCGTTACAGAACATCCGTCAACATATATCCGACCATATTGGCGAGGCGGAATACTACATGCAGATGAGTTTGGATAATGGGCTGTTGGTTGAAATAGATATTGTCCGTCCTACTTATTATCGTAATTTCTATACTCTGGTAACCGTTGGTTTGGGAGCGTACCTGAATCCCGAGGTTGCTGTAAACGGTGGTACCGGACGTTGCGAACTCACGTTTTACCTGCCGGCCAACTGGCAAACCGATTGTGAGGAATGGAACAAGGAAAATAGGAACTGGCCTATCGACTTGTTGAAAACGTTTGTCGGTAAGGCGGTCTCCGACGGAATAAGCGTGGGGACTGTTGTCGACAATGGCGGCGCTTTCGATAGTTGCACGGCTCAGTGTGCGGCTACCCTTATTGAACAGGTTGAAGACGAAATGCGCGTTTGTTCTTTGGAGGGGGACGTTAAGGTGGAATTCTTGTCGGTATTCTCTATTTACCGTGAAGAGTGCGAATTCTTGCGGGCGAATGGCGTGGATGCGCTGATGCAGACTATTGACGATGATTTGGAAATAATACAGGTGGCTCCGCTCTGCCTTTCGCGGAAAAATGTGCTGGGACTTAATAATAAGAACTATTGGCTGAAGCACGAGTCACAAATACTTAGCGACTGGACAGACGGACCTTATTGTTATGCTAGCGACAGCATTATGGTCGATGGGAAACCTATTGGCTATTGTTACAGGGTTGAACCCGATGAAAGCGATACGCTGGGCTGGGATAGCGGATGGCGCTTCTTTGCGGTTGACGATGACCAGGAGTACCGCGATAATCCGAAGAATATCGGCAACTTCGAACTGAATACCTTATGTAATGTCGATTCGCTTATTCTGCCGTTGTTGCATGCTCCTTTCGGCTCGGCTTTCCGTCGGGTTGCCGGCGGTGACTTCGTTTTTGAGGCGGGTCCTGTCATTCCACGACAGAAAACGCTGATGCCTGCTGATGTGCGCAAACATTTGGAGGAAATGACGAAGGGCAACAGTGTCGATTTTGAGGAGGTCATCAAGTACCTGCGCCTATTTATGCACGATGGCATAGACCGGGGACTGTTCACGCTCGACGATGTGCGCGTCGACCTTGAAATGTCGTTGTGGTACGGCTATGCCTGCATTAACGCAGAAAGCTACGAACATAGTTTTGAGGCTGCGGCCCTGATGCCGTCGGCCGAGAATTATACGTTTGGTTGTGGTTGCTGGTACTACCGCTATTCGGCGGCGCTGATGAATTGCGGCCGGCTGAAAAGGGCTTTACGCTATGCTGAATATGGAGCCGTACAGCAACCCGATTACCCGTGGAATTGGTTGCAGTTGGGTAAACTAAGGGCTCATTTTGGCGATAAAGAGGGGGCTTTGCAGGCGGTGAGGAAGGGCTTGGAACTTCTTCCTGGCAACTACGAGTTTGTCACACTGCAACACGAAATTAATATGTGCGCGCCGCTTGAAAAGATGGCATACCATGTTATTGACCCAAAAACTGACCAGCTTCTACAAGATGGTGTTTTGTCCTCCTGTGAACAGAAGAAACGTCTGGTGGCTGGTATGGTCCTCAATACGAACGGGCTCAGACAGGTGAAGGCAATGTTCCAACCCATGTCAGATTGGGAGGCCGATACCCCGTATTGCAGTTTTACATGGCACATCACGAAAGAACCTTTGGCTGTCGGGTTCGGTATGAATGAGGCGGCTCTGTCGAAAATAGATTTGCAGTGGCTGTGGAAACTCCGCGAAAAACTCGACGGGCAACAATACAGAAGGCATACCGACAACAAGGGTGCCGAATCCAAACTGGTTACTGTTATGGTCGGTTGGAATGAACAGGTTGACCTCATCTACAAATATCCCAACAGTAATAATCTGTTGAGGGTGCCTATGAGGGTGTAGGTGGGTTTTATTTTAATTAGAAAGTTAAAAGACGGTGCTGATTATGTCAACACCGTCTTCTAGTTTATTTCTTTTTTACAAATTTGTGATCAACCCATGCAGCTCTTCCATCAGAGAGTCTTACTCTGGTTATAGTCCAGCTGTTGTCGATAACCTTTCCAGATGTTCCATTTTCAATTATGCAAGCTTTTCCGGCAAGAATCATCTGTGATAAGCCAGCGTTGTCTTTTGCAGTACAGGCGTTCGTTAATTCATCATAAGTTTCTTTTGTCGAGGCACCGAAACATTGTTCGAGTACGACTTCATCACCGATGTTGGCTGATTTTGATGAACTGTTGTCAGAATCTTCTGAACCTCCTGCTGCAAATACAAACAAACTAGCGATTAATGCAGAGAGAAAAATTTTAAGTTTATTCATAAATTAAATGTATGTAAATAATAAATAAAAAAAGTGAGCATAGATAAGCAACTATATCTCCCAAATCAAAGGTTCCAGATAAAAGACTGAAGTATTGGAGTATTTCGGAACATATAGCGATAAAAGGGAGTATTGCATAAAAGAAAAAACTCCATAGATTTTGTGTGTTTCCCCATACAGCATCCATTAAAATTAAATAAGAAAGAAGCCATAATCCGTCGGGTAAACAAAAACGAATGAAATCACTTGTTATACAAACTCCAATTCCCTGTCTGATATAATTAATGAAGTCTAATAGTTTAAAAGCTTTGAACCATTGGAACATTACTAGGGACTCGGTTCTGAATAGAATGTAGATTAAACCTCCACAAATAAATAGAACGAAAGATATGAGTGTCTTTTCCCTAACAGATATTCTGTTAGATTTTTTTTTGTCACTACAACTCATTTTGTGGAAGCATTGCCTACAACTTTGTTCTTATAGTATACTTTACAAGTGTTAATATCGACACCTTCTGCCCGTGCTTCATTAAGAATGCTGTTTGCTAGAATATCATAATTGTTTGAGATCATTTGGTCTATCTCAATGTTTATAGATTTCTCCTTTTCATCAATTTTGCAAGGCACACCAATATTGTTCATTTGTTCGACATATTTTTCAGCTTTCTCCTTGTTGAATTGTTGTACATCTTCTTGTGTTTCTGTTTTAGGAGAAGATTCCATTTTTATCGAATTTTCAGATACTGACTTTGGACTAGTCTCAGGATTGCATGAAATCATGATCAAAACTGGAACAGCAGTAAATAATAATTTTCTCATAACTATAAGTTTTATGTAAAATTTTGATCTTGTTATGCGCTTATATGTCCGACTTATACAAAAAGAACGTGGACCTAACTTTATCCACGTTCTGAGGCCCTGAGATTGCCTGTTTCCACAGATAAGTCAAGCCCACGCCATACAGCGCAGGCATTTACTTGACTTATTCGAGTAGAAACGTTATCTAAAATTTCTCAGGTTTCAGAACGATGCCGAATAATAAGCAAACGCTTGTTGATTAATATGTTATTTTGTCTTTTTCCCTTTTTTGTTGAATAATAATTAAGATGAATTGTCGATTGTAAAATTTGGCGTAAAGTCAAATTTTAATGACATATATACAAAGATATATAAATGGTGCGAAAGGATTGTTTAGTTAAAAGAAAAACGTAGAAAATTGATGTCTTTCTACTATTCCTATTTTATTCGTATCTCAGTGCGGTAATAGGGTCCATGTTGGCTGCCTTTTTAGCTGGATACCAGCCGAAGAAGACGCCTGTTGCAGCGCAGACTACAAACGACACAGCTATGGCCGTGTAACTCACCACAAACGGCATATTCATCAGAGACGTGCCGACATACGACAGTATGAGCCCCAATATAATGCCAATAATACCACCGATAAGGCTGAGGATGGCACTCTCGATAAGGAACTGCATAAGGATGTCTTTGCCGCGTGCGCCTATTGCCATGCGCAGACCAATTTCCTTCGTACGTTCGGTAACGGTTACATACATAATGTTCATGATGCCGATTCCGCCCACAATGAGCGAAATGGAGGCGATGGCTGCCAGCAGAGTGGTCAGTGTGCCGGTCATGCTGTTCATCATCGAAAGCATTTCGGCCTGTGTGCGTACCTCGAAGTCGTCGTCTTGGTAGTCGAGCAGCTTGTGGTTTTCGCGTAAGAGGAGGGCTACCTCGGCAACAGCCTGGTCGGCTACTTCTTCGCTAGAGGCCGAGCAATAGATCATCTGAAGGTAGTCGTTACCCAAAAAACGCTTTTGAACGGTGGTGTAAGGTGCAATCATAATGTCGTCTTGGTCTTGCCCCATGCTGTTGCTACCTTTCGACTCGAGCACACCAATAATCTTTAACGGAATACCTTTGAATTTGATGTCTTTTCCCACAACATTGATAACGTTGGCCGAGTCTTCCGGAAAAATGTTCTTCACAACGGTTTGACCAATAACGCACACTTTCGAATACTTGTTGACGTCGTCATCGGTAAAGTTTGTGCCTGCAGCCAACTCAAATTTCCTGATTTTCAGCAAATCGACCGAGCCGCCTTGCAACGAGCCCAGGGCGTTGTTGTTGCCATTTACGATTTGTCCGCTGGCCGATACCGAAGGAGAAACGTAGCTGATGAACTTAGCTTCGTTCTTGATGCGTTCAGCGTCGGAAATGGTAAGAGACTGAGAGTTGTCGGAACCCATGCTCACACCGCCGCGGCGCTGGTTGGCGCGCATAACCATAATCATGTTGGTTCCCATCGAGGAAACCTGCTCGGTGATGCTTTGTGACGAACTCTGACCGATGCTGACCATTGCAATAACCGATGCAATACCAATCACTACGCCCAAAATGGTGAGCAGTGTTCGAGTCTTGTTCCTTAAAATGGCATCCCAAGCCACTTTTAGCAGATTGGATATATTCATTGTTTGAGAATGCTTTGAGTTTAGTAGTCGGAAGATGCTGGAAGAGCGTCGAGGGCGGCTTGTGCCGACTGCGTCTCAACCAGGTCGTCTTTCATTATTTTGCCGTCGCGCAGCATAACCTGCCGTTTGGTGAAGAGGGCGATGTCGGGCTCGTGTGTGACGAATCCGATGGTAACGCCTTGTTCGTTCAACTTCTGGAAGAGGCTCATAATCTCGTACGAGGTACGGGTATCGAGGTTACCGGTGGCCTCGTCGGCCAAAAGAATGACGGGGTCGTTCACAATGGCGCGCGCAATGGCAATACGCTGCTGTTGTCCGCCCGACATCTGGTTAGGTGTATGGTTGGCCCTGTTGGCCATACCCACCAGCTCGAGGGCGTGTTCGGCACGTTCGCGTCGTTCTTTCGCATTTATGCTGCTGTTGTAGAGGAGGGGCAGTTCCACCTGCTCGATAGAGGTGGTACGTGGCAGAAGGTTGTAGCTTTGGAAGACAAAGCCAATCTTCTTGTTCCTAATGTCTGCCAGCTGGTCTTTACTACAAATAGCCGCATCGACGCCGTCGATGTAGTAGTGCCCGCTGGTAGGCTTGTCTAAACAGCCCAATATGTTCAGCATAGTCGACTTTCCGCTACCCGAGGTCCCCATTATGGCGACAAACTCGCCTCGCTTGATGTCGAAGGTAACGCCGCGTAGGGCGTGTACGGTTTCGCTACCAACAATGAAGTCGCGTTTTAGGTCTTCTATTCTGATGATGGCTTCATTGTTGTTAACAACGGAACCGTCGTTTGTCGTTTTTTCATTCATGCCAGTTAAGCTAATTTATTTGCCAGGTCCGTTCGGACCTGCGCCTCTCGAACTGTTCTTTCTGCCGCGGTTAGGTCCCTTTGGCATGAACGGATTGTTGGCATTCCTTGTCTTTCCTTTCGCACCGACAGATGCGTTGGTGATAACGGTATCGCCTTCGGCAATACCGCCTTTGACGATGTAGTTGACGCCGTCGCTCAAACCAACCGTAACGCGTCGGGGAGCCATCTTTTCTCCGTTTTTAACCCATACGGTCTTCTCTGTACGGCTGTTGCCCGCAGGAGCGGCCCCTGAAGGGCGTTTCATGCCGAAACCTTCACCAGGCTCGCCTTCAGGACGTCCCTTCGGACGTGGCAGTGCCTTGAAAATCTCTTCTGTTGGCTCCCAACTGGTGGCAGCAACCGGTACCACCAAGTCGGCAACCGATTCGGTGATGATGGTGATGCTGGCCGTCATGCCCGGATACAGTTTTTCATCTGGGTTTGGTGCGCTGATGATGACGGTGTAGGTCACCACATTGTTGGTGGTGTTCGGGCTCAGGCGAATCTGGTTAACGGTACCTTCGAACGTCTCGCCGTTGTACGAGTCAACCGTAAAGGTTACTTTCTGTCCCTTCTTTACGGCGCCTATATCAGCCTCGTCGATTTTTGCCTCAACCTGCATGTTCTTCAAGTCGCGGGCAATGGTGAAGAGGGTAGGGGTGCTGAACGAAGAGGCGACCGTCTGTCCCTCTTCCACTTCCTTACCCAAGACAACACCCTCAATCGGAGAGTAAATTTCCGCATAGCTGAGGTTGACTTTCGCCTCGCGCACATTGGTTTGTGCTTGTGTGACCTGTGCCTTGGCCTGGCTCAGGGCGTTCTGAACCTGATCGAGGTCGCTTTTGGTAGCCGCCTTCTGGTCGAACAGTGTCTTTGTCCTGTTGTAGTTCTGCAAGGCTAGCGTGTAAGAACTGGTTGCGCTCTGTAGCGAGGCGTTACACTGGTTCAAGCGCTCTTGAAGCGTCGATTTGTCCAGTTCGGCCAACAACTGTCCTTTCTTAACGTGGCTGTTAAAGTCAACATAGATTTTTTTCACTTCTCCAGAAACCTGTGTTCCTACCTGGACCTCGTCAACAGGAGCCAGGCTGCCTGTTGCGGTTACTGTCGATTTCACGGTGTCTTTAGTCACCACCTTGGTGGTGAAGTTGACCGATTTCTGGCTTGGCCAGAATATCCAGGCTGCTAGACCTGCTACGGCAACAAGACCGGCTACGATAATCAGTTTCTTTTTCATTATCTTATAGTTCTTTTTCTTTCTTTACAATTTGTGTTTTAGTCCATTCTTACACCGTTGCCTGTGTACACGTCTAAAATTTTGCGGTTTAGAATGAAAGAGTACTTGGCCTGTACGTATTCGTTGATGGCATTGATGTAGTTTGCTTGCTGGGTCAGCAAGTCGGTTATGACCACCGAACCCACATTGAATTTGGCGTTGTAGACGTTGAGCACCTCGCGGTAGGCGTTGCAACGCTGTTTAGCCATTTTGTAACGCTCGTAGGCAAGTCTCACATTCTGGTATTGGTTGATAACGGTTTGTTTGATTTCTAGTTCGGTCTGCGACTTGTCGAGTTCGGCCATCTGTTTGGCGTACTTGTTTTGTGTCAGCTTGCTCTTTGTCTGCCCGCGGTCGTAAATAGGCATGCTCAACGAAATGCCCACTTGCTGGCTGAAGTTGTCGCCCAACTGGCTTCCCATATCGTCGAAGTCGCGGTGGCTGGTACTGATACCCGCGCTTGCACTGATGGTAGGGCGCTTGTTCGCCTTGATAATTTCGGTCTGTATTTCGGCCGCCTCAATAGCGCTCTTTGTCAGTTTCAGTTCAGGCATAGTCTGTAAGGCGTTGTTTACGCATTCTTCTTGCGACGGCAGCAGAGCCAGCGCGTCGATGGTGCTGGTGTCGGGACCAACAAGGCTTAAATTGGCACTAGGGTCCATGCTGAGTAACTTTTTAAGCGACATCAGACTGGTCTGGCGGGAAATGCGTGACTCCAGCGTGTCGGTACGGTTTTGTGCGTATTGGGCATCGAGCACCAGATAGTCGCTTTCGAGAAGGGCGCCGGCGTCGAACTTCTTTTTTCCTTGCTCGGCTTGTTCTTTGCTGGTGGCAACAACCGCCTCTTTGTATTTAATGCTTTCTTCGCTTCTCAAAACAGTCAGGTAGGCGTTGAGGATCTCAATGCTCAGGCTGTTGTCGTATTTGTCTACCCTCAGTTTTGTATCCTCTTCCTCAATCTGGCTTTTTTTGATGGAGTTGGTAATGCTGCCGCCCTGGTAGATGGCTATGCCGGCATTAATGCCCGCGTTGCCAATTATGTGCACGCTGCTTTGGCTGCCCATGTGGCTGGCTGTTTCGCCAGCGCTAAGGTTTACGCTTGGCTTGCGGTTGTTTCTCGCCTGGGTGGTGTTTTCTTCCGCACTTTTCTCTGAAAGTTTCAAACTTTGGCGCTGTAGGTTGTTGCCGAATGCATATTGCAGGCACTGGTCAAGAGTTAAGTGGTAGCTGCCCGCATCTTGGGCTAGTGTTGCTGTCGGCAAGAAAGCCAAACAAGCAAAAAGAAATGGATATTTTCTCATATAAGTTTTTACGTTCTCCAGTCAACCCTTTGGGAGAAAAGGATTTGTTTATTTTAACAAAGATAATTTTATTTTTCTATAGATTTCAACAAAATATAACAAGTGTACTTAAAAAAACAACAAGAGTTCTCATTTTTTAAGTGTTAGAATGTCTTTTTGCTCAAAAAAATGCAAAATATCGTCTTTGAACATAAAAAAAAGAGCCGACTTATCGCAAGCCAGCTCTTTCGCATAGTTGTTGTTTTTGCCTTATTTTATTACAATCTTTTTAATAATAGCATTGTTAGAAGAGACAATACTCAAAGTGTAGATACCCTTGCAAGATTCAGGGATGTCTAGCTCTGAGGTTGCAGAAGTTGCAACAATCTTGCCGGTTACGTCAATCAGTGTCAGGGTAGCATCTTCTACACCATTAACCCAAATGTGTCTGTCGGCAGGGTTTGGATAGATGGAGATGGCGTCGCTGTTGAAGTTTTCGGTGCCCGATTCAGTAAGGCTGAACTCCATGAAGTCCATATCGAGCCAGTCGCCTGTGATTTCAAGTTTCAGAACGTGTTCGCCGCTTTCGAGGCTGATGCCGTCTTCATTAACAGTGGTGAAGGTTTCCCAGTCGCCCGTGTTAGGAACGCTGATGACGTCGGTGATGCTTTTATCGTCCATGTAGAGTTTGAACGAACTGCCATCGCTACCAGAAGCAACTTTGGCGCTGAAGCCGTAGAGTCCGGTTGCCTTTACATCGACGGTGTATTCAATCCATTCACCTTTTTGGGTGTAGCCGATAGCGGTATTGTTCATATCGACGCCTTCATTACGGTTGCCCTTGTTGCGGTTTTCTTCGTCGTTGTCGTGGTAAGCGTTGCCCTCACCTCCAAAATCGAATTCTTCTGCTTCAATTTTGCCAGGGATAGCCGCAGCCGTTCCGTTATAAGGTTTTTGTGGCTCATAAACAACCAGTGAAGTTGTAGCGGTTTTCGACTTGTCGTTATTGTCGAAAGCAACCACCTTGATGGTTACCTTGCCTGCTTTTTCAGGAGTGAACGTCCAAACGTAAGGAGCCACCCATTTGTTTACGAGTAACTCGTCGTCGGCGTAGATGTCGACATGGGTAATTTCTCCGTTCTTCGATTCCGCGTCAACTGTGATGGTCACCTCATCGCCAATGAACACAGTTTCTTCCGACAAAGATACCTTAGCGGTGATGCCTCCGCCAACCTGGCCTACACACAGAGGGCTGGTCACATTTTTAGCTTTGTCGCTCTTCATATAATTCTCTAGCCAAGTGAAGGCAGATCGCTTTTGGCAGTTGCGGACAAGGCCTGATGCTCCGCCTTCTCCACCGTCACTTACCCAAGTATGTCCGTAAATCCAGCCCCAAAGAGTTACACCTGCCACATAGTCGGCTTCCCACATCACAGGGAATTGTTCTTTGTAACGGGTCTCGAAAGTGGCGTCGTTTTTCTTTGCTATGTCGTACTCGGTAATGTACTGTGGCAACTGGGTTTTGTTGTGGATATCTTCCAAGGCACTTTTGAACTGGGATCCGCTCATGTCGTTCAAGTCGTGGGCCTGGTTTCCTGCAGCGTCAATAGGACCGCCACAGGCCTTGATGCCGTTAACAAGATTAATGAACTCGGTTTTCTGCCACTGGAAGGTGTTGTAGTCATTGTAAATCAAGATGGCTTCTGGCCAGCGTTCGCGAGCCAAACGGAAGGCCTCGGCAAGCCACTGGTACGAGTTCGTGTTAGGGTAGCCGTTGGTACTGCAGTTGTAGCTCGGACGGATGCCAGTCTCTTTTTGTGCTCTGTCTTCTGCAAGAGAACCTAAAGCTTGGATGATTTTCGTCTGTTTGTAGGGAGAGTGATAATCACCGCCTGAATAGATGGCTTCGTTAACTACGTCGATAATCTGGAGGTCGGGGTAGTGCTTTGCTACCTCGTCGTACCATTCAATGATGGCCTTTTTGGTTTCGTCGACGCTCAAAGATTCAATCCATGTAGGATGCTGGCTACCCCATATCAAGGCGTGAAATTTGAACAAGATGCCTTTCTGCTTACAGTAGTCATGGGTCTTGTCTGCACTTCCCCAGTTGAATTTACCCCAACTTTGGTGTACCGAACCCCATTTGGTGGCGTTCTCGCAGGTAACCTGGTTCCAATAATCTGAAAATGTTAGATTACAATCGTTCCAGTCAACTTGCTCTCCTGTCGACCAGTCCTTAGTCGTAGTAATGTTTCCTAAAAACTTGCAACTTTTTACGTCTTTCGCAAGTTGGGCGTTTGCCGTTCCTCCAACGGTGAAGGCAAAAAACAATGTAGTTAGTAAAGCTTGTTTCATGGTAGAAAAAATAAAAAGTGTAACCGAATGTGTTCGTTAGTATAGAATTCTTTCGTTGTTTCCAACACCCCAAAATTAGGTCTTAAAACAAGTCTTTTTTTGCAGTTTTCTTTCATTCGGTTATAAAAATTCAGTCAACGTTTTTTTAATATCCGGTTGTTTGCCTGCGTTTTTTGTTATCTGCAATAAACTTTCGGGACGTTTGTTTCAAATGAGTGAAAAATGAGTATCTTCGTGTAAACAATTCAACGTGTTAGTAAAATGAACAATCTATTCAGAACATTAATTCCCCTTTTATTCGGACTTGTTTATGCCGTTTCTGGCTATGGACAACAGGCTGAAAAGACCTTTGTAGACGGGGTTTTCACATACCGTGTGCTCGCTGACGGCGGTGTTGAACTGGTGAAGTGCGATAAGAAGGCGGCTGGCGATATACAGTTTCCACAGTCGGTGACTTTCGAGGGGAAATCTTACCCAATTACTGCAATAGGTGATTTTGCGTTCATCGATTGCGAAGATGTTGCACGCATTTCGTTGCCTACAAATTTGCAAACTATTGGCTACCGCTCGTTTTATGGTTGTAGAAATCTTTCATCTATCAATATTCCGAACAAGGTTACGAGTATAGGAGTCGAGGCTTTTAACTATTGTACAGGCCTGACGAAAATTGTAATTCCAGCCTCTGTTAACGAAATTGGCGATGGTGCTTTTTGGCACAATTGGGCACTAAAAAGCATTGTTGTCGATGTTGCGAACAAGGACTACGTGGATGTGAACGGTGTGCTGTTCTCGAAGAACTGGACAAGACTGATCTCTTATCCAGCTGGAAAGACGGACCAGACTTTCACTTTGCCGGCCAATACAACAACAATAGGGGCGGGTGCTTTCTCAAACTGTAAAGATTTGGTGTCGATTGTTTTGCCAAAGGACTTGGTGGAAATCCGCCGGTATGCGTTCCAAGAGTGTAACCGTTTGACCTCGATAACCATTCCAAAATCGATTGATGTGATTGAATCGGGCGTTTTCAATGGCTGTACAAGCCTGCGTCAGGTTTCTTTGCCCAAAAAGTTAAAACATATAGGAAACTATGCGTTCGAGAATTGCGCGTCGCTGGCGAACATTGTTATATCTGATGGTGTTACCGAAATTGGCAACCGCGCGTTTGCCGGATGTTCTGAACTGAAGAGTGTGGCAATTCCTAGAACGCTGGAAGTAATGGGCGACGAGGCATTTTCTGAATGCGACTTGTTGAGTTCTATCCACCTGTTCGGAACGAAACCTCCGAAGGTGGGCACAAACGCTTTCTCGCCAAAGGTTTTTGAAAAAGCGACACTTTATGTGAAGTATTACGCTGTTGACGCTTATAAACATGCCGAAGATTGGACAAACTTCCAATTTATATATAGGGAGCGTGCTACCTACCGCCCTTATGGAACGAATTATTGAAAACACCATTAGTTCATGATAGGAGCAATTATTGGTGATATTGTAGGCTCGATATATGAGTTCGACAATATCAAAACAAAGGATTTTGAATTCTTTGGTAGAGGTGTCGAGTATACAGACGACAGTATATTGACGATTGCTACTGCCGATTGGTTATTGCATGGAGGACAAGCTGAAAATGCTTATTTCCGGTATGCGACAGATTATCCTTGTCCGATGGGCAGTTATGGAACTATGTTTGTAAACTGGGTTCATCGTGGCCGTAGTGGTGTTTTCCAACCATACAACAGTTGTGGCAACGGCTCGGCCATGCGTGTCGCACCGGTTGGATGGGCATTCGCTTCTGAGAAAGATACGCTTGCGGCTGCAAAGACTTCAGCCGAATGTACCCATAACCATCCCGAGGGTATAAAGGGAGCACAGGCGACGGCTCTTTGTATATATTTGGCCCGCCATGGGGTTACTGCGTCGGAAATAAAGGCTCGGATAGAGGCGGACTTTGGCTATGACTTGTCGTTGAGTGTTGATGAAATCCGTCCGCGGTACTCGTGGCAAGGATTAGACGGTGTTGTGTCGGGTGCGACCTGTCAGGGTAGCGTTCCACAAGCGATAATCTGTGCCCTTGAAGCCAATAGTTTTGAAGATGCTATCCGTAATGCCGTTAGTATAGGAGGCGATTCCGATACCATTGGCTGCATTGCCGGTGGAATTGCGGAAGCGCTTTTTGGAATACCTGAAGCTATCAGGGAAAAAGGTATGGGATATTTGTCCGAGCATCTCAAAAAAGTGGTGATGGATTTCGAAGCTAAATACGGTTGCAAGTAATTGATTAGGTGAAGAACTAGGGACTTTTCGATGCTCTGAAAGGACCATAAACGGCAAGGGCTTTACCTTCTTTCCCCTCTTTCGTGTATTTGAAGTGAATGGTTAACTTTATGAAAACTAATCGAACTATAGGTAAATACTTGGAACTGAGATGCGAGTTGACTTTTAAGCCGGTGTTCGCAGAACACCCCGACCTTGTTATCAGCTTCCTGAATGCGCCGCTGCCGTTCAGGGACGTGGTAAAAGTGGTTGATATCGAATATATCTGCCATAAGACTTTCAAAAGAATGAAATAAGCCCAAAATGATACACAAAGTAGCTGACATTAGAGATATTACTCTTGAAACAAATAAAAAACGGAGTATTATAATTGATGTAGATGGAAACAAAATGGTTAACAAGGAGGTCTTTTTTTCATTTATATCAAAAGAATTAAATTTTCCAGACTATTTTGGAAAAAACTGGGATGCATTAGATGAATGTTTACATGATTTGGAATGGTTAGACATTTCGGTCAATCAGATTTTGATAATCGTTAGGAATTCAGATAATATACTTGCTGAAGAGAAAATATCGGAAAAAGAGATACTGACGAGTTGTCTTAATGATGCTTCAGATTTTTGGGATGGCCTAAATGATGAGTTTGGGTACAAAAATTTACATCCAAATTTAGTATTTAATGTGTATTATGTAGAAGAATGATCCTGCTCGTCGTCTTGTTGACGTTCCTAGACGCAGTGGTAATGTCCACCAACGCATTTAATTCATACGTCTAACTAGTTTTCAGTAAGAAATATATAGGAAATCCGGTGAAGTTGTAGGTCTTTTCCCCACACCGAATACCTTGGCACTGCGATAGAAAAAGAGGGTATATCACATATGTTTGTGATACACCCTCTTTGTTACTTTTATAGTATTTGAATGGCTAACTAAGTATCAGGCGAGGAGTTCCTTCACCTTGTCAGAAATAGCTTTGCCTTCGGCTTTACCAGCCAATTGCTTCGAAGCCACGCCCATCACCTTGCCCATTTCTTTGACAGAAGAAGCGCCGGTTTCGGCGATAATGGCTTTGATGGCGGCAGTCAGTTCCTCGTCGCTCATAGGTTTTGGCAAATAAGCCTCAATAACGGCAGCTTCGGCCAACTCGTTTTCAGCCAATTCGGTGCGGCCGTTTTGTGAATAGATTTCAGCGCTTTCTTTGCGTTGCTTCAACATTTTTTGAAGAATCTTTAATCCGGTCTCGTCGCTCATTTCGCCATCGGAACCTTTGGCGGTTTTCGCTTCAATAAACTCTTTCTTTATGCCGCGGAGGGCGGTGAGGCGTACCTGGTCTCGGTCCTTCATGGCTTGCATGATGTCTTTGCTGACTTGTTCAAATAATGCCATAGTATATATATGTTTTAATCAACGTTATTGTCTAGAAAATCGTTGTGTACAATCGGATTGTTAGGGTCGTTGCTGACAAAGGTGCTGTTGCTGCTCAGGTTCGAAGAACAGTTCCAGTTGGGAGCGTCGTCCTCTAATCTCGACAGGTAGTTGTCGTCGTCGAAGTCAGTTAGGGAAACGGCAATCTTTTTGGGTTGCACTTCCGTCAGGGTTGGCACTTCTTGCTGTGGACGTGTACTTGCTACTTCTGTAGGAGCGGTGGCTTTAACCGTGGTAATTCCGAAAGGGTTCGGAGTTACAGCGGGGGTGGGCGCTATAGTACTTGCAGGTTCCGCAGAAACCGACTGAAGGGGTTTACGGACATTGTTGCCCAAAGTCATTTCTTTTAACTGCTCGTTGCTGATGCACTTGATGCCAGAAACAACAATGGTGACTTTCAACTGAGTGCCAAGTGAATCGTCGAACAACGTGCCCCAAATCTGGTCGCCATAGTAGCCGACCTGGTTTTTCAGTTCGTCGTTGATGATTTCCATTTCCTCGACGGTCATTTCGTTCTCGTACGAGGTGGCGTAGTTGATGATGATGCGCTTGCCGCCAGCTATGCTGTTGTTGACCAGCAGTGGCGACTCGAGGGCGTTGCGGATGGCAATAATGGCGCGGTCGGGACCATCGCCAAAGCCTACCCCCATCATAATGTTCTGCCCGCCTTTCAGGGTGGTGCGCATATCTTCCATATCGGTGCAGACAATCTGAGTGCTGGTAACAGCGCCCGTAATGCCGTTAATGGCAGTGGCAATAATGTCGTCGGCACGGCCAAAGGCCTGGCTGAACTTCATGTTGCCATATACGTTCTTAATCTGCTCGTTGGCGATGATGAGGAGCGAATCTACGTGTTGGCGCAGTTCGTCCAGTCCCTCGATAGCGCGGAGAACAAATTTTTCTCCTTCGAATTTGAACGGAATGGTGACAACTCCAATGGTAAGGATTCCCAGCTCTTGGGCGAAGCGTGCAATAACGGGCGAAGCCCCGGTACCAGTACCTTTACCCATTCCGGCTGTAATGAAAACCATTTCAGCCCCTTTCAGAATGTACTTGATGTCGTCTTCGTTTTCCTCGGCGGCTTTCCGGCTAACCGAAGGGTCGGCACCAGAACCCAGTTTCGCGATGGCGAGTCTCTGTGGAAGTTTGAGCTGTTGGAGTGACTTTGCATCGGTATTGATGGCAACACAACTGACACCTGCAATATTCTTATTGTAGATGTAGTTTACCGCATTGCTGCCTCCTCCACCAACGCCCACCACTTTGATGATGGCTGCATTCGACGGCGTTTCGGCCAGCTCTGGTTGCGCAATATTTAAAGAAATGTCACTCATTCGATATCGGTATTATTGTAATTTGAACGTTTGTATGCTGTCGTCGGAATTGTTGTTCTTCTTAGGGTTAGAAGAGCGTTCCATGTCGTCGAGGCTGTTATCGTTGAACAGGTCGTCGAGCGAGCACCTTATAGGCTCGGGCTTGGTCGGTTTCTGAACCTCGGGCTCAACCTCGGCTGCAGGCTGTACAGGAGCGGCTGCCTGAGTGGCAGGAGCTACAGGTGGTTGCTGTTGCTGTCTGACCGGTTCCGATGGTTTTACCTGTTCCTTGTTGAACACGTCGCAACCGTAGAACGCGTTGCTCAACTTGCTTTTCTGCTCGTCGGTCAACTTTTCGGGTGCGCGTTCGTAGTTGGCGGTAGGCTTCTTTTCAGTCTCTTTTGGCGATATGTTGAAGAGTTTGTCCATAAAGCTGCCGTTGGCAGGCTTGCTGGCCGGCTTAGCGCTTGGCTTTGTTTCCTTCAGGTCGTCGTCGGTAAGGTGAAGACCGGTAACAACAATGGTAACCTGCAAGTTCTCGCCCAACTCTTCCGAAGTGTTGCAACCCCAGATGATTTGCGCGCCTTTTCTCAACTTTTGTTGCAGATAGTCGGTAATTTCGCTGATTTCAGACATGTCTGCCTCGTATTCGTCAACACCCGACGAAATGTTCAGCAAAACGTTGCCCGACTTGCTGATGTCGCTGTTGGTGAGCAGTGGAGACTCGAGGGCATTCTGGATGGCCTGCAGGGCACGTCCTTCTCCACTAGCAATGGCCGATCCCATAATGGCGTCGCCACTGTTGGTGAGAACGGTGCGCACGTCGTTCATATCGACGTTGATATACCCCGTCAGGGTAATCAGTTCGGCAATACCTTTAGCGGCAGTGGCCAAAACCGTATCGGCTTGCGAGAAAGCCTGCGAAATCTTCATATCGCCATACAGCTGTTTGATGCGCTCGTTGGTGATAATGATGATGGCGTCGACACTCTTACGCATTTCTTCCACACCTTCGAGGGCTTGCGACAAACGGTTCTCGCCTTCGAATACGAACGGAATGGTGACAATACCAACGGTAAGGATACCCTTGTTCTTTGCCGCCTTTGCAATAACTGGAGCGGCACCTGTACCGGTTCCGCCTCCCATACCAGCGGTAACGAACACCATCTCGATGTCGTCTTCAAGCATGGACTCGATTTCAGGGAGTGAGTCGATAGCGGCCTGTCTGCCGACTTCTGGTTTGTTGCCGGCTCCGAGACCTTTGTCTCCCATCTGAATCTTTTGTGGGATAGGTGAAAGGGCTAAAGCCTTTTTGTCGGTGTTGCAAACAACGAAACCCACATCGTGAATACCTTTGCGGAACATGAAGTTGGCAGCGTTGCCTCCACCTCCACCTACGCCAATAACTTTTATGATTGGTTTGTTAACATCTTCGTTCAATTCAATTTCCATGCTCGTATATTTTTAATGTTAGTGGAAGGTTGTCTGTTATTAATAGTTTCTTTTTTGGTTCCGTTCTTCTGGAAGCTCGTCGTCGAAGAGCGAGGTTCCGAGGTCTTTCAGTTTGCCAAAGATGGTGGTCTTTTTTTGAGGACGCTCGTTCTGCTTGGTTGAAACCACGCAATTTTCTTTTGCGTTCAGAAGGGTACCGATGGCAACATGGAATCTGCAACCATTTTTTTCCTGTGGAATCAGGTTCTGGTAGTCGGCGTGTATGATACCCTTATGGGCTGGTAGTCCGAGGGTCTCTTCTATCTTGCCTTCCAAACCTTTAAGTTTCGATGCTTCTCCAACAATCACCACTTGGTCGAGTTGCGGACCAACCGCCAGTTTCGACTCTTTTATGGCCAGTTCGACGTAGCCCAGAATTTGGTCGATTCTGCGCTCAATAACGTTACAAACGGCCTTGTAGCTGATGTCGCTACCGGTAGAAAGGCCAATGAAGCGGTCTTCTATATTCCAGTCGAGGTGGCAGTTGCCAATCTTTTTTATCTTTTCCGCTTCCTCGGTCACGATGCGCAATTGCGAAATGTCGTCGGTGATGAGTTTGCTGCCTAAAGGAATAGACAGAGAGTAGTGCATCTTGTTCTTGTGGTAGATGGCCACGTTGGTGGTGGTGGCACCGAAGTCGATGAGCACGACACCCAGCTCTTTCTCGTTTTTCGAAAGAATAGAGTTCGCTGCGGCAAGCGGAGCTATGCAGTAGCCAGCCAGTTTAACGCCAATGCTCTCGAGACACACGCGCAAGTTACTCAACATGGTCGACTTCCCGACAATAATCTTGTAGGTGGCGGAAATAACCTCGCAACGGCAACCAATAGGGTTGTTGGTTGGCTCGCTATCGTCGACCAGATATTTAGACGGATGAATATCGAGTATTTCAAGATCGTTGCTGCTGAGCTTGATATTGTGGTTCAAACGGTCAAACTCTTCGAACAGCTCTTTGTTGATGATATCGCCACCCAGACGTCGGCTGATGTTGTTCGTCTCGGTACGCGAATTGCCGTTCAGCGCAATATAAACCTGTTCGATTTGGACGTTGATTTTCTCGTAAATATCGTCAATCGCCCTGTTGTACTGGGTTTTGATGCTGTTTTCCAGATCGGTGAGAACGTGCTTGATGTCGTTCTTTGTATCTTCGATGTTGTAAATAGCACCGCGGCGGATGCCCCTGGAAGGAGTTGATGCAGAAGAAACAAATACGAATTTCCCTTGGTCGTCTTTCTTGGCCGCAATGGCTCTAACCTCGGTACCGCCGAGGTCGAGGGCAACAAAAATCCCCATATCGGTTTTTGCTGGAGTAATGACTGTTTGTCCGTCTTTCTTGCTCATATATATTTTCCTTTTATTTCTTAGTACAAACGACCTGTTGGTCGAATTTCAAGTTAATGGTCGAATAGTTGCTCCAACCTTTTTCGGGGAAAGCCTCCGTATAGACTTTTTCCAGTTTTTCCAACTTCTCTTCGTAGTTGGTCAGCTTTCCCATTTCAATTATCTGTCCGCCTACTCTAGGAACCAGATTTACGTCTCCATTATATTTAACGTAAATTTGCTCTATTTGTGCATTCCAAAACTTATCTTTTTGGAGAAATTTGGCAAACTTATAAAGCGTATTCTTGGCGAGTGTGTCGCTGATGAATCCGCTTGCCACCGGAACGTAGGCCGGGTCTAGACTGGGGATGGGCATTGTTTTGCCTTCGCTGTCGATGTAGCAGTCGTAGCCCGTGTTTTTTACGATGCGCAGAACCGGGTGCCTTTGCCAGATGTTGATGCGCAGTTTGCTTTCGGGCGTTTTGTAAACCTCCACGTTCTTAATGGCAATCAGCCTTTTTACAAGGGTGCGCTCAATATCTGTGGTGTTGAGGCTGTTCATGTTCTTTCCCGCAAGGTCGGGCTCCAAGTCCTTTATCACGTTCCTGACGTCGCCAGGATGTATAAACTGGATGTCGCTACTGTCCATAATGGCCACCTCGACACCCATGCAGAGGGAATTGTCGCGCTCGCGGTTGAAGTGAAAAATGGCATAGACGATGTAGACCACAGTAGCGGTAAACGCCAATGCGGTTAACACCCTTTTTGCTGTTTTTTTCACTTTCTGGTTCATAAACTGTTTATTGTAAAGCCTCTGTTATTTCTGGAATCAGCAGGTCGACATCGCCGGCGCCTAACGTAGCGACCAGGTTGATGCGCTCTTTGTTCTCTTTCAGGTAACCGGCCAGACTGTCTTTGTCGAGCACCTTGACTATAGGTGCGGTAACCTTGCTGGCCAGCCATTCGCTTGTAATGCCCGGTATTGGCTCTTCGCGTGCCGGGTAGATTGGAAGCAGGATGGCTTCGTCGAGCATCGACAAACTTTGTGCGAAACTGTCGGCCAGGTCGCGGGTGCGACTGTACAGGTGCGGCATGAAGATGCCCGTCAGTTTCCGGTCGGGATATACCCGCTTAATCGACTCTATGCTGGCCTTCAACTCCATCGGATGGTGGGCGTAGTCGTCGATAATGGTGAGTTTGTCGGTCTTCAGGTGAATGTCGAAACGGCGTTTAACACCTTTATAGCTGGCCATCGCACCACGAATTTCATCGTAGCTGGCTCCGTTGAGCAGTGCCAGAGCCATTGCCGCAATTCCGTTCTCGATGTTGATGTAGACGGGAACACCGAGTTTGATGTTGCAGATCTTGCCGGTTGGATGTATGAAATCGAATACTATTTCGCCATTACCTATGCGGATGTTCTCGGCATGGAAGTCACCTTCGTCCACCGAATAGGTGAGGATGCGTATATTCTGTTTCGTGCGTGGTTTGATGGGTAAACCTTTTTTGACAATGAGCGTGCCACCCGGACGAACTAGCGACGAGAAATCTTCAAACGCCTTGCGGTACTCCTCCTCGGTCTTGTAGATGTCGAGGTGGTCGGCATCGGTCGAGGTGATAACCGCCATGTAGGGGGTAAGCGTGAGGAACGAGTGGTCGAACTCGTCGGCCTCAATCACAACCAAGTCGTTCTTGCTGTTGATGAGGATGTTTTTGTCAAAATTTTTAGAAATGCCGCCCAAGAAGGCGCTGCAACCCACTTTACTCTGGTTGAGAATGTGGCTTGTAAGCGTGCAGGTGGTGGTTTTTCCGTGGGTGCCGGAAATGCAGATGCCACGCTGGGAACGGGTTATTTCGCCTAACACTTGTGCCCGCTTCATGATGGTGAAGCCGTTTTTCTTAAAGAAAACGAATTCTGTCATGTCTTCGGGAATTGCTGGGGTATAAACAACCAGCGTGTAGTTCGGATTTTTATAGTCGGCAGCAATAAAGTCGGTGTTGTCGTCGGTGTGGATTTGTATGCCTTCGCGTTCCAATTCCATGACGAGTTCCGATTCGTTGCGGTCGTATCCTGCAACCTGGTAGCCCTTGGCGTTGAAGTAGCGCGCCAGTGCGCTCATGCCAATGCCGCCAATGCCCAGAAAGTAGATGTTCCTTATTTTATCCAGCATGTTGGTCATAATCAGTTCCCCTTATAGTTAAGCCTTATGTGGCGGTTATTTCTTTATTTCGTTAAGAATAATGTCGGCGATGCGTGAAGCCGAGTCTAGTTGGGCCAGTTTGGCGATGTTCTCGCTAAGCGAAGCCAGTTGTTGGTCGTCGTTAATTAGACGGATGACGGTGTCGATGAGTTTCGCCTCAGCTTCCGCATCGGTCACCAAAATGGCCGCCCCTTTAGTCGAAAGCGCCAACGCGTTCTTTGTCTGGTGGTCTTCTGCCACATTTGGCGATGGCACCAGCACGCAAGGCTTCTTCAGCAGGCAGAGTTCAGAAATAGAACTTGCTCCTGCTCTTGAAATTACTAGGTCGGCAACGGCGTAAGCCTGGTCCATATTCCTTACAAAGGCCGTGCAGGTCAGCAGCGGGTTGTTGCTCTTGTCGGCTTCGGCCTTGGCATTCTCGTAGTAGAATTTGCCGGTCTGCCAAATTACCTGTATGCCGGCGTCTTTCAACTTTTGTAAACCACCGATGACGCTGTTGTTTACGGTGCGGGCACCAAGGCTGCCGCCAATAATCAGCAGTGTCTTTTTTGCTGGGTCGAGGTTGAACGCCTTCAGTGCTTCCGCATCCTTGAACGGTACGTCCATCAGGTTTTGGCGGACAGGGTTTCCGGTAAGGATGATCTTCTCTTTTGGAAAGAAGCGTTCCATTCCCTCGTAGGCCACGCATATTTTTTTCGCGTTCTTAGCCAGCATCTTGTTGGCCTTGCCGGCAAAAGAGTTCTGCTCTTGTAGAAAGGTTGGAATTCCCAGGGCGCTGGCAGCGTCGAGGGTCGGAGCGCTGGCATAGCCGCCAACACCAACCACCGCATCAGGAGCGAAGTCTTTCACAATCTGTTTGGCCTTACGTTTGCTATTGAAGAACTTCCATGCGAAAGAAATCCATTGGAGCGGATTCTTACGGTTGAGTCCCACAACAGGTAACGCTTTGATTTTGTAGCCGGCTTGTGGCACTTTCTCCATCTCCATACGTCCTTCTGCTCCTACGAACAGAAATTCAGCGTCTGGTTCTTTTGCTTTGAGTGCGTTGGCAATTGAAACGGCAGGGAAAATGTGCCCGCCGGTTCCGCCGCCGCTTATAATGAATTTATGTTTTTTCGTTTCCATTGTCTTTTAAATGTAAAAAGTTCTTTTTTCTTATGGTTTAAGTCTCGTTTATAACGTTTTGAGGCTCAATGTCCTCAATCGCATCATCGTCTTTTTCTTCGTTGTTGCATTCGAACCTCGAAATGCCGATAATGATGCCGAAGTAGGCGCTAACGGCAACAGCCGAGGTACCACCGCGGCTGATGAGGGGTAGCGGTTGTCCGGTTACCGGAATAAGTCCAACTGCCACCGACGTGTTGATAAGCGCCTGCAAAATCATCATCATGCAGAGGCCCGCCGCCACAATGGCGCAGAACCTGTTGTTGCATTTGGCAATAATGCGTCCTACCCTGTAAAGTAAGACGATGTAGAGCAGTAGTACGAAGCCTCCGCCCAGCAGTCCGGTCTCTTCTATTATAATGGCATAGATGAAATCGGAGAAAGCCTCAGGCAGCACGTCGCGCTCTTTACTTCTGCCAGGGAAAACGCCTATACCCCAGCTGTTGGCAATTGCCACTTTGCCGTGGACCGATTGGAAGTTTTTGTCGTTCAGGGTAAAACCCTCTTCCCCCGGTTCTTTTTCGTTGACAAAGCGGTCAAGACGTCCCATTGCGGTACCGGCTCGGTTTAAGAAACCGTCTTGCCTGATGGCCGTCTTTCTGATGTCTTGGAAAAGGTCTGTTTTGGCAAACTCGACAACAGAGAAAATGCACAATCCGGCAAAGAGGATGCTGTAGACCAGCCATCTCAGTTTGTTGAAAGCCAACGTGAAAATCAACCAGGTGGTAGTCCCTACCAAGATGGCGTTCGAGACGTTTTCCCTGACAATGCAGAGCACGGTCAGTCCACCCAGCAGAACCAGCCAGAAGGTTAGAAGGCTGAAGGTCTTCTTCACCTCGGAGTAGCGCGAGAACAAGTAGGCGATGGCCACCACATACGACAGTTTGAGGAACTCGGAAGGCTGCATATTGATGCCCCTAAAGGTGGCCCAACGTGCCGCTCCGTTTGTGCCTCCTCCTGAAATGGATAAAACTGCCACCCAAATAAGAAGACAGGGGAAAACCACAAATGTGATAAATTTGGCAAATCGCCGGAGTTTGAACTGGTGGGTGACGAAGGCCGTCATTATACCCATACAGCAGAAGACGATATGCTTGAAAATGGCCCCGTTGTAGTCGCCCTTGAACACATTGCCATAGACCAAGTGACTTGAAGCGCTGTACACTTCGACAGCAGAAAACAGCAACAGGCAGGCATAGATAATCCAAATTATCTTGTCTCCTTTGAAGTTGTTATTCAAGAATTCTCTGACCATATGGCGTCTGTTTGTTCGCTTAGAGGTTCTTTACCTGTTCCTTGAACTGTTGTCCGCGGTCTTCGTAGCTCATAAAGAGGTCGAAGCTGGCACAACAAGGCGAGAGCAGAACGGTGTCACCCTTCTCCGCCATCTCGAAAGACTTTTCGACAGCGTCCTTCATCGACTGGACGTCGACAGTCGGTTTGCCCATACCGTCGAAGAAGTCGTGGAGTTTAGAGTTGTCGACGCCAAGGAATACCAGAGCGCGAACCTTTTCTTCAACAAGGCTCTTGATTTCGTTATAGTCGTTACCTTTGTCTTTACCGCCAAGAATAAGTACCACAGGGGTTTTCATGCACTGGAGGGCATACCAGCACGAGTTGACATTGGTTGCCTTCGAGTCGTTGATGAACAATACGTTGCGGACGCGTGCAACCTGTTCCAAACGGTGTTCAACACCCTGGAAGTCGCTGAGGGCTTCACGGACTCTGTCGCTAGTAATGCCCGATGCGAAGGCTGTAATGCCGGCCGCCATTGAGTTGTAGGTATTGTGCAAACCCTTGATGCTTATTTTCTCCTTTTCCATGCTCATTTGTTTGTTATTGATGTTGATTGTGAAGTTTTCGTTTTCGATGAAGGCTGCCAGACCCTCTTTTTTGTCGATGTTGAAAGGACACATCTTGGCTTTGATGTCGCGCTTTGCTATCTCCTTGGCCACAATAGGGTCACCGTCCCAATAGATGAAGTAGTCGTTTGGCGTCATGTTCTGGACGATACGCATCTTCGAGTCGATGTAGTTCTGGAACTTGTGGTCGTAGCGGTCCAAGTGGTCAGGAGTGATATTCATCAGAATAGCGAAATCGGCCTTGAAGTCGTACATTCCGTCGAGCTGGAAACTGCTGAGCTCGATGATGTAGTACTTGTGTGGGTCGATGGCCACCTGGCGGGCCAGACTGAAGCCGACATTTCCTGCCAAAGAAGCATCGAGGCCGGCTTTGGTGAAAATGTGGTGGATGAGGGTTGTAGTCGTTGTCTTTCCGTTGCTGCCGGTAATGCACACCTTCACAGAGTCGCCGGTATACCGGCCAGCGAACTCAATTTCAGAAATGATGTGGGTGCCTTTTTCGCGCAACTTGACAATGAGAGGTGCGGTTTCGGGAATGCCCGGACTCTTGATAACCTCGTCGGCGTTCAGAATGAGGCTCTCGGTATGCTGCTTCTCTTCGTAAGCAATGCCGTACTGCTCGAGCTCCTTCTTGTATTTGTCTTTGATGGCCGACATGTCGGAAACGAACACGTCGAATCCCTTTTTCTGTGCCAGAATGGCAGAGCCTACGCCGCTTTCACCGGCGCCTAACACTACAATCCTTTTCATTTTCTTGTTTATATAATTTTATCTTATTTTCAGTGTGATGATGGTAAGTGCCGCCAACAGAATGGAAGTAATCCAGAAACGGATGGTGATTTTCGATTCGTGGAAGGCGTGGTGCGACTTGCCGAATATGTATTTGCACTCAGGGTCGAGTTGCGACTGCTGTGTGCGGAAGTGGTCGTGAATAGGGGTGCGTTTCCAAATACGCTGTTTGATGCCCTTCTTCTTGCCCTTTTTGAAGTAGAACACCTGGAGTGTGACGCTCAGGTTCTCGACTACCCAAACTCCGCAAAGGATTGGTATAAGCAACTCTTTGTGGATTGAGATTGCTGCAACAGCCACTATACCGCCAATGGTAAGGCTACCGGTGTCGCCCATAAATATCTGTGCGGGGTAGGCGTTGTACCAGAGAAAGCCGATAAGGGCACCGACAAAGGCGCAGATGAAGACGACCATCTCTTGGCACCCCGGTATGTACATAATGTTGAGGTAGCTTGCGAACTCCATGTGGCTGGAGACGTAAGCCAGAATGCCCAGCGTGACGCCCATAATGGCGGAGTTGCCGGCCGCCATGCCGTCCATGCCGTCGTTCAGGTTGGCACCGTTAGAGACAGCAGTAACTACAAAGATGGTGACAAGCACGAACAGAATCCACCCCGCATGGTACTTATACTTCCCAAAGAACGAAGTGATGTCGGCATAGTCGAGATTGTTGTTCTTGAAGAACGGGATGGTCGTTTTGGTCGACTTGATTTCCTTACTCTTCTGGTAAACAATCATTTTTTGTCCGTCTTTTTCCATCGATACATTTTCGCATATCTTGGCTTCCGGACTAAGGTAAAGGGTGAGCCCCACAATTAGTCCGAGTCCGACCTGGCCGACAATTTTGAATTTACCGTGCAGGCCTTCCTTGTCTTTCTTGAAGTCTTTGATATAGTCGTCGGCAAAACCTAGCGCTCCCAGCCAAATAGTGGTGATGAGCATCAGAATCATATACACATTGTCAAGCTTGCCCAACAACAGACACGGCACAAGGATGGAGAAAATGATGATGATGCCACCCATTGAAGGGACACCAACCTTGTTGACGCCGAACGGGTCGATCGACGCGTCGCGCTGTGTTTCTGTAATCTTCTTGCGCTTCAGGAATTTGATGAAGAACTCGCCGAAGAAAGTTGAAATGAGCAGGGCCAGAATGATGGCCAACAGGGCTCGGAACGATACATAACTGAACATGCGGGCACCTGGAAGGTTGAACTGCTCGAGATATGTGAATAAATAATACAGCATTACTTGACTATGATATGAATAGTATATGTTTTGTTACTTGGTTGCGTTAAAAATGTCGCACAACACCTCGTGGTCGTCGAAGTGGTGTTTCACACCTTGAATGTCTTGGTAGTTCTCGTGGCCCTTGCCAGCCACAAGTACCACGTCGCCCTTTTTTGCCAGTTTGCAGGCGGTTTTAATCGCCTCTTTCCGGTCAACAATGGTGATCACATTCTGTTTTTGTTCTTCGTCGAGGCCCGCCAGCATATCGTTGATGATGTCTTGTGGATCTTCGAAACGCGGGTTGTCGCTGGTGATGATGACGGTGTTGCTGGCATTGACGGCCTCTTGCGCCATAATAGGGCGTTTGCCCTTGTCGCGGTTGCCGCCCGCCCCGCAAACGGTAATCACCTCGCCCCTGCCTCTGAGCACCTCTTTAATGGTGTTGAGCACGTTGACCAGGGCGTCGGGAGTGTGCGCGTAGTCGACAATGGCGGTGAACCCTTTCGGAGAGCGCAGAGCCTCAAAACGTCCGTTAACCGGACGTAGTCCGCTCAAATGAACCAGCACTTCGTATTCGTCTTTTCCCAACATAACGGCCGCTCCATAAACGGCCATCAGGTTCGAAGCGTTGAAGCGACCTACAAATGGAACATCGACCGTGTGTGGACCGACAGAGAGGGTCATGCCCTCGAGTGTGTCGTCAAGAATCTTGGCGCGGAAGTCGGCTGTTTGTCTGACCGAGTAGCAGCATTTCCGGGCCTTGGTGTTCTGTAACATCACTTCACCGTTCTTGTCGTCGAGGTTGGTCAGAGCGAAGGCCTTTTTCGGAAGGTCGTCGAAAAACCTCTTTTTTGCTTTCAGGTAGTTCTCGAACGTCTTGTGGTAGTCGAGGTGGTCGCGGGTGAGGTTGGTGAAAATGCCGCCGTCGAAGTCCAAACCGCCAATTCGGCGTTGGTCTACAGCGTGCGAGCTGACCTCCATAAACGCGTATTCGCAACCGGCATCCACCATTTTCGCCAGAAGGGCGTTCAACTCCAGCGGATCGGGAGTAGTGTGTGTGGCCGGAACCGCCTCGCCTTCAATATAGTTGACCACCGTAGACAGCAAGCCACATTTGTGCCCGAAACTGCGGAACAGCTGGTAGAGCAGGGTGGCGGTGGTCGTCTTGCCGTTTGTGCCGGTAACGCCAACCAACTTCAACTGCTTCGAAGGGTTGCCGTTCCAGTTGGCCGCAATCAGACCCAGAGCCTCGTTCGAGTTCTCGACCTGTATGTAGCAGACATTGTCGGCCAGTTGGGCAGGTAGTTGTTCGCAAACGACAGCAATTGCTCCCTTCTCGACAGACGAGCCAATATAGCTGTGTCCGTCGCTCTGGGTGCCGCTAATGGCAATGAAAAGGGCTCCTGCCTGAATTTTGCGGGAGTCGAACTGCACATCGGCAATGCTAGTGTCGGCATTGCCAATAACTTGTTTGGTGTTAACACCAGAAAGTATGTCGTTTAAATTCATCATCTTTTATTAGTTGTGCCTTAGCATAAGGTCGACTACCGCACCCTTCATAACGGTGGTGCCTGCGCCAACCGATTGGCTTATGACGTCGCCGTAGCCGTGCAGGCGTACGCGCATGCCGTTGCGCTCCATCAGGTAGACGGCGTCTTTCGCCCCCATACCCACCACGTTGGGCACTGTGTTGCGGCTGATGCCGAACGACGAGACGTTCACGAAGTTCGACTGCTCGTTGGCTGAAGTGTTGGCCCACTTGTTTTCCTTTGCACCATGCTTGTGGTAAGGAATGTCGAGGTGGTTGAACACGGTTTCCAGCGACTCGCAGTTGCCTTTCAGCGAGTGTGGCAGCTTAACCTTCTTGTTGTCCTGCTTCTTTTCGACTGTGATGACCTCGCGGGCAGAAATATGCTCGGCAATGTCGCGGAACGTCAGACCGGCAGGGCTTGTCATCCTTCTGTTGGGTTGGAAGACCACCACAATGCAGCTGTACTTCGGATTTTCTGCGGGAAAGTATCCGCAAAAAGAGTACTGGTGCTTTTTCACAGCCTTTTTGTCCCAGTAGTTCGTCTGTGCAGTGCCGGTTTTGCCGGCAAAACTGACCACATCCGATTTGAAAACCTTACCTGTGCCGTGTGTAACAACGCCTTCCAGCATTTTTCGCACCTGTTTCAACGTTTTTTCGCTACAGAGCCGCGATTTTACGGTCGAGGTGCTGAACCTTTTCAACACAGTACCGCTTTCGTTAATCGATTTCACGAAAACGGGCGTTATCATCTTCCCATCGTTGGCAATGCCGTTGTAGAACGCCAGTGTATAGATGGGCGGAATCTGCATATTGTAGCCGAACGACATCCAAAGCAGCGAAGCCCTGTTCCAACCGGGTTCGCTAGGGTCGATGAACTTCGGTTTTGCGGCACCCGGAATAATGATGTCAAGCGGCTCTTTCAGACGCATGTCGTAAATGTGGTTGACAAACTTCTGGGGCTTGTTCCGGTAGTATTTGTCGACCATCTTTGCGATACCGATATTCGACGAGTTCCACATCGATTTTTCGAGCGAAATTTCGTGGTAGCCACCCGTTTCAGCGAACGTACCGTCTTTGTTGTACTCCACATTGTGGTCGGTCATGGTCCAGTCGTCTTCTTTCCAGTAGCCGAATCCGGTGTCGAACACTTCGCTCGTGTCGGCCAGTCCGTCGTCGAGGGCAATCATCACCGATGCGGTCTTAAACGTAGATCCGGGTTCGGTCAGGGCGCTCAGCGCGTGGTTCTGCACCTCGTAGTATGAGCTGTCGCTATGTCGGCTAAGGTTGGCAATGGCTTTTATTTCGCCAGTTTTCACCTCCATCAGCACAGCACAACCCCATTCGGCATCCGATTGTATGAGCCTTTTTTCGAGAGCGTCTTCCGCAATGTCCTGCATGTCGATGTCGAGCGTGCTGACAATATCGAGACCGTCGATAGGATCCACCACGTTGACTCTGATTTTGCGTCCGGCGCGTTTTTCCTTCACAGCAATACCCGGGCGTCCCGACAATTCGGTGTTGAAAGCCTTCTCTAAACCAGAATAGCCGGTACCTTCAGCGTAGTTGTTGCCAATGGTACGGGCTGCCAGTTTGCCGAACGGGTGCTCGCGGTGAATGGTTTCATCGTCCCAGTTCACACCGCTTTTGGCACCTTTCCGGATGAGGGGGAAGCGTTTGGCCTGCTTGTACTGGGTGTAGTTCAGGCGCTTGCTGTCTACCAGAAAGTAGCGTTTCCCTGCATTATAGGCGCCGCGGAGGCGCTGTTTGAACTCGTATGGGCTAGCGGTGCCATACAACTTTGACAGACAAATGCTAAGCGAGTCGACATATTTGTTGAACGTGTCGCGGCAAAGCCCGTCAGCGCGCATATCCATGTGCATGCGGTAGTAGGGGATGGTGCTGGCAATAAGTTTGCCGTTGCAGTCGTAGATGTTGCCTCTGTTGGCCTCCACCATCAGACTGTCGTTGCTGGCCTTTTGGGCCAGTTCGCGGTATGGGCCGCCTCCCCAGGTCGCAATTCTGGCAGCGTTGAAAAACACCACACCAAACAGAATGACAAGAAGGGCGTATATAACCGAATACACCTTCATAACTTCCTGTTTGTGCTGATGCTTTTGCTCGTCTGACATTTTTTGTCCTTTTATTTAATCAGGTAAGGGGGTTCGGTCGATTCCTTCAGCCCCAATCCCTTTTTATTTATTGTTCTTACAACAGTCGACTGCTTGCTAATCTCCATTAGTTCGGAAGACCGTGTAATAGCTTCAATTCTGACGTCTTTTAACTCCCTTTGCAGGTTGTTGATTTCTTTCAGGTCGTTTTCCACATAGTAGCGGATGCCGACATAGATGAACATCAACCCTACAATTAGAAGGAAGAAGCCTGCGTTCTTGGTCATAAAGTCCTTGCGCAGAATATCGCCCTTCATAAAGCCTTTGACGTTTTTCTTGACTTCCGGGTCCTTGAATTCGTTCAAGTTACCCCAGTAGTGTTCCAGCCGGCTTTTCAGCAGTTTGCTTTTCTTTTCCTGTTCGCTCATGTCTCCTGTAAGTTAAAGCAGTTCTGCCGCCCTGAGTTTAGCGCTTCTCGACCTAGGGTTGTCGGCTATTTCCTGGTCGTCGGGAACAATAACCTTGTTGTTGACCAGTTTGAACGGCGTGTTTCTGTTACCGAAGAAGTCTTGTTCCACTTTCCCCTCGCAGTTGCCGCTTTTCATAAAGTTCTTCACAATGCGGTCTTCCAGCGAGTGGTAGGTCAGCACCACCAGTCGTCCACCGGGTTTAAGCACATTGGTGGTTTGTTCCAGCATCCGCTTTAGGGCGTCCATCTCTTGGTTGACCTCAATCCTTAGAGCTTGAAAAACCTTCGTCACCTCCTTCTTCTGCCGGTCTTGCCCGAAGAGGGGCTCTACAAGTCTGAGCAGGTCGCCCGTGGTTTTAATAGGCTCGCTTTCCCTTTTTTTGACGATGGTGGTAGCCAGTTTTCTGGCATTTTTCAGTTCTCCGTAAAAGAAGAAGACGTCGGCCAGTTTTGCCTCGTCGTAGGAGTTGAGCAGGTCCGAAGCCTTTTGGCGGGCTTTCGTGTTCATACGCATGTCAAGCTCCGCGTCGAAGCGGAAGGAGAACCCCCTCGACTGCTCGTCGAAATGGTGCGACGAGACCCCGAGGTCGGCCAGAATACCGTCAACCTTGTCTATATTATGGTATTCGAGGAAATTCTGCAGGTATTTGAAGTTGCTGCAGACAAAGGTGAATCGGGGGTCGTCGACGAGGTTGCGTTGTGCGTCGCTGTCTTGGTCGAACGACACCAGTCGTCCCTTAGGTCCTAGTCTTCTGAGTATTTCCTTCGAGTGTCCACCTCCACCGAAAGTAACGTCCACATAGATGCCGTCTGGCTTAATGTCCAGATGCTCCATGCACGGTTGCAGCAGGGCGGGTATGTGGTACGTAGGTTCCATAATATATAATAAAATAGGTGTTATTCCTTACTTAAATTAGTTAATGGCGTTGCCCATTTTCTCTTGCATTAGTTTTTCGAAGTCTTCCGGACCGTAAAGGGCCTGGTCGAGGAACTCGCCGTTCCAGAGTTCGAAGTGGTCGCTGACGCCAACGAAACGTGCATCGGTAGAAATGCCGATGGTCTCGCAGTGCTCTTTCTTCAACAAAATGCGTCCGTTTGCGTCCATGTCAATCACCTCGACTTGCGAGATGAACTGGCGGTAGAGCATTTTGTCTTTCGCGTCCCACATGTTGAGTTTCGACTTGAACTCCTTGTCCAACTCTTCCCAAACAGACATGGGGAAGAATTCGGCACAGCGAAGGACACGGTTGATGCGCATCACGAGGGACGACTCGTTCGCCTTCTCGAGCTGCTTCCGATATTGTGCAGGGACGAAAATCCTGCCTTTGTTATCGGCTTTGACATCTATGTTTCCTAAAAAGTTCACGTCCGAAAACTATTATACTAAATTACATCGTAAAGTTACAAACTTTTTTGATTTTACTCCACTTTGCCCCACTAATTTATTTATCAACCGATTAAAAGCTGATTTTTAACATTTTTTCAACAGCCTGTTTGTCGTGGGTAATTGGGCTTATGTCAGTATTTAAGCCACTTGGAACGGCTGTGTGGGGCATTTGACGTGAAAGTGGAGTGAAGTGGGGCGTGTTTTAGTGTTGATAACTTTTGTTGAAAAACTTGTTGATAAAAATGGCACGGTAATTGTTTCTTTACAATGATTATATTTGCAAAATCGAATATGAACGGAAAACTAACCTGTGAAACGCTGAAGAAGGTAAGGAAACAGATAGCCGACGCCAACGGCATACCTTACGAGCCGGCGGTGTGCAACCACAAGGGCAACTGTCCTGGCACCTGTCCTGCCTGCGAGGCAGAGGTTCGGTATATAGAGCGAGAGCTGGCGGCCCGCAAGCGTAAGGAGGAACACCTGCACATTGTTGGAGTGGCGAAAGACCTGTTACCTTCCTATGAGTCTATGGCCAAACATGCGGCAGCTGTGGCCATTGCGGCGGCTGCCAGCTTGTCGGCAATGCCGACAGAGGTTTGCGCAAAAAATTCTTCGACTGCAACTACGGAACAAGTTGGCAAAATAGTGACTGTAAAAGGAGTGGTAAAAGATGAATCTGGTGTGCTGCCTGGAACCTTAGTTACGGTTAAAGGTACCGACAAAGAAGTGGAAACTGACGATAACGGTGATTTTGAGATAGAAGCACCAGTAGGTTCGATTCTTGTTTTTGAATTTCTGGGATATGATCCTGTGGAGGTGCCTGTTAAGAAAGAAAAGAAAAATCTTAAGGTAAAATTCAAGTATTCAGAAAATGTGGGTATAGAAGGTGATATACCAATAGTCATGTGTGGAGGGGTGTCAAGAAGTTCTTTTGATTCTGAAGTGCAATTTAATCATCAATATTGGGAAAGTATTAATCATAAGCTATCTGTTGGAGACGCGATAGATGGTTTTTATGCTCCAGTCTATATGTCTACAACGAGTGGCCAACCAGGGGTCGGAAAATATAAGGATGTTTTAGGAAAGTCTTCTTTGATTGGAAATGAAAATCTGTTCATCGTATATGATGGCTTTCCTGCGGGAGGTGGTATTGGTAGGTATTCCCAGAATAATTTTTATATGGCAGATGTGAAGTCTGTGGATTTGAAGTTCGATAATTTGTCCCTGTATAAGTCTTGTAACTCGGGAGTTGGGACGTATGTTTCCATGGAAGGTGGGAGAGCGGGCTATCTAATTCAATATAAGGGCTCTTTTTCAGTTTCGCAGTTTGCCAAGCGGTATTCAATGATGAACTTGCAAGAATATGCATCTTACCAGACTGCTAATCAGAACGAGAACACCTATTTTTTGAACACCTCGCTGTTGGGCAGAGGAACGGATTGGCAAGACAAGTTGTTCAGGACGGCAGTCGGTCACGACCACCATCTGTCGTTCAGTGGTGGTAACTATATAGAACGTTACTATTCGTCGTTAGGTTATACCAAACAAGAGGGGGTTATAGTAGGTTCCGGTTACGAGCGGATAGACGGTCGCATCAGTGTGGGCTTGAATCCGAATGACCGGTTGAATGTGGGTGCAGATGTGCATATCGGCCATCATGCTTCCACCGAAGTGGCGAACCTTCCACATCCGTCAGGACCTACGGTCTCTAATTACAGGGGGGTAGACGACAATGTGCTGGTGCAGACCCTCCTTCAGCAACCGTCTGACTCACCTTATAATCCAGACGGTTCTTATGCCAGTCCGGCAAAAGAGTCGGGTATGTCTGTAAATCCGGTCGCAGAGGTAAGGAATTCACCGTTGGAATATAAAGAGACGGATGTGCAGGGACACGCATTTATGAATTTTAAACTGTCTCGTAATTTGAAATGGTTCTCTGAGTTATCTACAGGAATGACCCGGTCCGATGAGCGTCTCTTCTTCCCACCATACGACTATGGAACACTTTCGCGTCCTGCCGAAATGGCTTCCTTGTACGAAGGAATGTATAACAGCAATTTGACGAATTTGATAACAGGTGTTTCGTACGACCGTGTTTTGTCGAAGATGCGCAAAATCGGGACATACATTTCCTTAAGATCAGAATCTTTCGATTGGGACGGCCAGATGGTGGAGGGAACAGGTTTTTCAACGAGTGTCTTGCCGGCCTTGAATTTGGCGTCGGAGGTCCATGGCAATCGTTATTTCGATGGTAATGCGTCGTTGCTCTCACTTTATGGAAGGGCATTATACGATTATCGGGCTAAATATGGATTAAAAGTAGATGGAAGTTTTGATAGGAGTTCCTTCTTTAATGCTGAAACGCAGTGGCGATTTTATCCCTCTGTCTCTGCAAACTGGATTGTAAGTAGAGAGGGCTTTTGGGAATATGGCGACCGTTTAAAACCTGTAACCCATTTGAGTTTGTCTGCCCGTTATTCCGAGTCGGGAAACAACCATTATTCTCAGTTGGTCTATATGTCGAACTGTTATGGGAACAATCCAGATTTAGAATGGGAACGAAACAGACTATATGCCCTATTGCTGAAAATAAACTTTGGGAAGAGAGAAAATTTTTATTATATAGACGATTATGTCTGTCTTACCGCGCGGGTTTTCCGCCGTGAAAACACCAACTTGATATTAGATGCCAATGCTGCCGGTTCGGAAAACGGGTTGGCTAAAAAGGATGCCTGCTTCGTAAATGCTGGGGCGATTAAGAATACGGGTTTCGATGTTGAACTGAGCAGCGATATTATTCAGGATTCCCTATTTAAAAAGCCAGTATCATGGACTGCCGTTTTAAAATTTATGCACGTCCGTAACGAAGTGACGGACCTGGGGCCGTTTACAGTTGTGACGGAAAAGTCGGCGCCGCTGGGTGGGTACTGTCTGTTCGGTAACGACGTGGCGGTAAGCCGAACGGTGGTTGGCAAGGCTCCCGGCCGGTTCTATGGCTACAAGTCAGAGGGCCTGATTCAAAACGAGGCTGAATTGGCTGACTATAGGGCGAAAACTGGGCGGACAGCTAAG
>ODAI012645839.1_pt1 | contig 46394 bp, 51 predicted proteins | sample 1539321 | NCBI WGS metagenome assembly ODAI01 (sample SAMN02144231, study PRJEB22623) | gut metagenome | biome: sheep rumen | host: Ovis aries | place: New Zealand
TCTCATCTTTCGCTTTTGCCAGTTTAACATTATCACATAGGCTTACTGTATCGAACTTGATTTTACTGTATTGTTTCCGGAATCGTTATTTCATCCAGGGCATTCCTGTGAAGGCGGAATACATTATCGATACCATACCCAAGCTCAATGGCGATCTCTTCCCATCTCATATAGGACAGGTACCGCAGTTCCAGTATTGTCTGAAGCTCTGCGCTCTCCACTGCTTTGATCCTGCGGATGATATCCTTCTTCAGTTCCACGAGCTTCATCATATCCTGGTTGATCTCGTTCTCCAGGTCGATAATCTTGATTATGGCATCCTCCATTCTGGAACCATCCCTGTTCGGGCTCTTCGGCATATCCGAATATGTCACCGTTGCTTTCGTTGCCAGGTCATGAAGATCCTCAATCTGTCCCAGCTTGCTCTCGATCCGCTGGTTCAGTCCAAACGCCTGTGATAAGTATTTCTTGGCTTCCTGCTGATGTCTGTTCATAAGCTACCTCCGATCGGATTTATTTTTCTTCCCTCGGATTGACTCTGATTGTCTCACTTCTCCCTGAAGCCTTCGGATCAGGTATTCTCCGTCCACGTTTGTCAGCTGACTGTACCAGCCGGAACGGAAAAACCGCTCGATCTCCAAAGCCTCATCTATTGCCTGCCGGTTCTTCGGGTGAGCCTTGATCTTCTTCAAAACTGTCCTGTAATCAGAAACAGCCTGAAGGATAATGGCGTTCGCCAATCGCTCATACGGGTCCTCCGCCAGATTCTTATTTCCCGCCATAGGCACCTACCTCCGCTTTCACGGCATCGACCAGCGCCTTCTGTGTCATCTTCTTCCCCTGCAGCGCCTTCAGTACATACTCATCTATCGTATGGTTCGTCACGATATGAATGTTGGATACCGTGCCGGAAGTCTGTCCCTGACGCCACAATCTCGCTACCGTCTGCTGATACAGTTCAAGGCTCCATGTAATACCGAACCACACAAGGATATTTCCCCCGCTCTGAAGGTTCAGGCCATGACCGGCGGATGCAGGATGGATCAAACCTACTTCAAAGCCGCCTTTGTTCCACTTCGCAATATTGGCATCCGTATTGATCCTGCCGTAATTGCATCCCAGGGAATCAAGCCTCGCCTCAATCCTTTCCAGATCATGCCGGAACCAGTAAGCCACCATAACCGGCTGTCCATTTGCAGCTTCGATAATATCCTCCAGGGCATCCAGCTTCCTGTCATGGATCAGGGTGATCTCACCATTGTCGGCATAGATCGCACCATTCGCCATCTGGCAGAGTTTCCCGGATAGCACTGCCGCATTCGCCGCCGTAATCTCACCCTTTGGAAGATTAAGCACCAGCTTTTCCGCCAGTTCTGAATAAAGGAATCTCTCCGGCTCGTTCATTTCCACAACATGGTTGGAATTGACCAGTGAGGGCATCTTCAGGTAATCCTTTGCCTCCATAGAGATCGTGATATCTGAAATCCTGTCGAAAATCTCTTCCTTTGCGCCTGGTCTTAAGTCATAGCTGTAAACGATCTGGCCGTTCGTGGCTCCCGGCACAAAATAATTTGCCCTATACTGCCCGATCAGCCTTCCAAGCCTCTTTCCCATGTCCAGACACTTATATTCCGCAAAGAGATCCATGAGTCCATTGCTCGTCGGCGTACCGGTCAGACCCACGACTCTTTTTATCCTCGGACGCACCTTCATAAAAGCCTTGAACCGTTTCGACTGCCAGTTCTTGAAGGATGAAAGTTCATCAAGCACCACCATGTCATACTCAAAGTAAGTGCCGCTCTTATCGATGAGCCACTGCAGGTTTTCCCTGTTGATTACATAGATATCCGCATCCGCATTCAGGGCAGCTACTCTTTCCGCTGCCGTTCCGATTGCAACGCTGATCCTCAGGTTATGCAGATGCTCCCAGTGCTCCACTTCCTGCTTCCACACGCTTCCAACCCTCAAAGGGCAGACCACTAACACCTTCATTACTTCAAAATCGTCATACATCAGGTCATTAATCGCAGTAAGTGTAGTCACTGTCTTACCCAGGCCGCACGAAAGCAATAATGCCGCTATCGGATTCTTCTTGATAAAGTCCACGCTGTATACCTGATATTCATGAAGATCCTCTCTTTTCAAAAGTTCCATATTTCACCGACTCCTTTCTATCTCGTCAAGCAGAGCCTGGATCTGTTCAGTCCCGTCAAGGATATAGGTTTTGAATCCCAGCTTTTCCAAAAGCCTGTGCCTCGACACCTGCAGCGGCCTTGGCTTTTCGCCGGGAGCCTTGACTTCCACCATCCCGAAATGCTTTCCCGGCAGAAAGACAAGCCTGTCCGGCACCCCGTCAAATCCAGGGGACACCCACTTCGGACAGATCCCACCACGGCGTTTAACTTCGCTGACCAGCTTCTGCTCTATATGTTTTTCTCTCATTGCCAGCCTCCAAAATGCCTCTGGTGTAGGTCGGTGAACCTCAAAACACAACTTTATATAGGGACTATTTTTTAACGCCTATAGGACTTTTATGGTATGAGTTACACCGACTTACACTTTGGCTTAAAATCAAGGGTTTCAGGACTTCCGCAATTTCTGGAAAAGTTGCAAAATGACCTTCACCTACTTACATCAAACTGAAATGGTTCTGGAAACGACCTTCACCGACCTTCATCACAGGAAATCCTGTCCTTCCTTCAGCGTCAGGCCGTAAACCATGGAACCATCCTTCGTACGCTTTCTGTTGAACCCTGCATTTTCCAGAGCCGCATAGAAATCCGACGTACTCCGGGCAAATTCAGCGTTGCTCGCGCAGTATGACCGGTATGCCTGGTACAGCTTTCCTGACTTCTCGGACTTATCACCGCCGGTATCACAGCAGTCATCGATAAACTGCCCCATCCAGTTGTTGTCCTCGCGGTATTTATTGATGGCTTCCTGAACCACCTTCGGAAGCGGGGTCTTGAAATCCGCCGCAATGACCTTCCCTGCGCCTTCGATGATCCACTTCATCACATCCCCGCCGGCATGGTCATAAAGGTAATCCGCGTAGTTCTTGATATCGCTGTCCCCTTCGATCTTGGCATTGAAGGGAATGACCACGAGCCTTCTCCAGATGCCGTCATCATTGGCACCCACCTTCGGCAGATGGTTGGTGTAAAGGACCAGCGTATGTGACGGGACAAAATGGAACGGCGCTTTGTACTTCTTCTCCGCCTGGATCTCATCCGTGGAGCACAGCTGCTTTACCACGGAAGTATTCAGCCTCATCCCTTCCTGCATCTCTGAGGAAATGATGAGCCTGCGGCCTTTCAGTTCAGCCAGTTCCGGCATAATATTCCTCTTGCACTTCATGGTCAGCGACTCCGCGGACAGCTTTCCTGCGTAGGTTCCCATCACCCTGAAGACCGTATTCCAGAACGTGGACTTGCCGTTTGCGCCTCCGCCATAAGCGATGATCATGTGTTCCTGGTAAACCTTGCCGATCGCCGCCATCCCAACCACCATCTGCACATAGTCAATCAGTTCCTTGTCGCCACAGAAGAACAGATCCAGACAGTCATCCCACAGCTTTTTCCCCTTATCATCCGGGGAACAGGAAGTGATCTTCGTGATCAGGTCCTTCGGATCATGCGGCTGCACGCCGGTCAGTCCCTTTTTCAGGTCAAATGTGGCATACGGCGTATTCAGAAGGTTTTCATCCTTATCCAGATCAGACACGTTCACGCCCACCATCGGCTTCGCCGTATTGGCTGTTGCGGTGATGTATTTGTAATCGCGCCGCTTAAGGACAAACTTCCTGTAGCTGTTAGCACCGATCAGCATGAACAGGAGCGGCTTCGTATCCTGTGTGATGACCTTGGCGATTTCCTTTTCCCCGGCCATCACAATCTCCTTGGGAATCCCTGCCTGGATCAATGCCTTCTCGACAGATGCGACTTCATCCTTCGCATCCTTGATCTGCAGATCCAGAAACTCTTCCACAGCGCCGACCGCAAGCTGCTCATCCTCTATCCAGCACTGGCCGTCATAGCGGATATATCCGGTGGCCGGACTGTACTTCAGTTCTTCCCCATACTCCCGGACAAGAACCTTCGCCTCATCCATGTCGGTATAATCCTCCGGTTTCAGATACCCTCCGAACTCTTCGTTATATTTGTCCGGTGGCACGTAATCCGGCTGTTTCACCACGACCTTGTTGTAAAACTTCTGGGCGCTGTGCCAGATGGTGGACAGTTCCCTGTCCGGAAGGGGCGGATCACATTTCTCGGCATGTTCCAGAAAGGCTTCCTTCGCCTTATCCGTATCGCCGTACCTCTTCAGCACCCTGATCGCGAACCGGCTCATGGTATTGTTCCTGCTGCCCTGCAGGATCGGACCGGAACTGCTGCCGGCGCTTCCACCGCCTGTTCCTTCCTCTTCATATACAGGCTCCACCTCTTCATCCACGGTCAGCCAGCCTTCATGCCAGATGCACTCACAAACATCCGCCCCATAGATGAACCTCGCGGCATCCAGGGCATTCCCATCAAAGAAATCCCATCTCTGGTGGATACCTACCTTAAGCGCCTTGTACTCATCCGCATCCGTGATCTCCCCGGTCTCAAAGTACACATGCATCCTCGGTCTCGGCCCCACGCCATGTTTATCCTTCATGTGGTGCCTGCTGAACGCTATTGCATAGGAAAGGTCTCCCATCAACTCATCCAGCTTCTCAGGCGTGATCCAGTCCTCCGGATTCTCGGAATGGTCATTATCAATATCCATGACCACCACGTTTGTCCGGAGGAAGTTCTTGATGCTGCGGTAATTCTTCTCGTACTCACCGCAGACATGGTCCATTTTGACGGCTTCCCGCAGATCCTCCGGCGTCGATACTTCCACCCTGTTGGGATAAAGGCAGTTCGTTTCGGCACCGGCTACATCAGCCGTCTGCAGCACTAAACGCATATCTCTTCCTCCTTCTTCGGAAATAGTGAGGCAGACAATCCGCCTCCTACTGCTCAAAGGAGATTTGCCCGCAGATTTTCTGACTTTTTTGAAAGGAAAATTTCGCTTCCTTTTATATGCGCGAAGAACCGTCAAATCTTTTTTCAGATCGCCTCAGAAAAACCGCTGCCTTTTCTCCTATGAGCAGTGAAGGAAGACAGGGCTTCAGAAAAAAATTCAAAAACAACTCAGAAAAATGAAGACCAAATCTCCTTTGAACATTAGGAAGGCAGTTAAGCAATCCGGAAAGAGAGGTGCTGCAGATGCAGAAAGAATCCACTGAAAGAACCGCCTGCCTCACAGCTGAGGATGAAGACCTCATCGATACGCTCATAGCGATCAGCGTGGTGGCCAAGCGGCTCGCAAGCAAACTGAAGAAAGAGATGGAAGGAGAAAGCCAAGATGGGAAAAATGAGTGAACTTTCCATGCTGCTCGATGACCTGATCGACTGCGGCAGGAAGCTGACAGAAACCGCCCAGGCTCTCAAAGACTTCTACTCATCCCCGGATGAGGCGCCGGCAGCAAAGCCTGCAGCGAAGTCTAAGAAGAAAACGCCTGAGCCTGTTAAGGAAGAGAAACCGGAAAAGACCTATACAAAGGAAGAAGTCCGTGCCATCCTCTCCGCAAAAGCCAATGAGGAAGACGGCAGATTCAAAGCAGATGTCAAAGCCATCGTGAAAAAGTACGGCAACGGAGGCAGCCTTACGAACGTCGATGCGAAAGACTATGCCGCCCTTGTGGAAGAGATCGGAAAGATAGGAAATGCCGGTTAAACACGCTTTCCTCTCCGCCTCCGCAAGCCACAGATGGCTCGAATGCCCGCCCAGCGCAAAGCTGTGTGCAGAACAGGATGACAGGGCAAGTCCTTACGCCAAACAGGGAACCGATGCCCACGCCCTCTGCGAATACAAAGTGCTGAAAGCACTCGGAAGGCCCGCCAAGGATCCGACAGAAGATCTGGATTTCTTCGATACTGAAATGGACAACTGCACTGACGAATATTGCACCTATGTTATGGAGCAGCTGCAGGAATCTGGTCAGTACTGCAAGGATCCTGAAGTCCTGGTCGAACAGAGGCTCGACTTCTCCAGATGGGTACCAAACGGCTTCGGAACCGGTGACTGCCTCATCGTTGCTGATAAGGTCCTTCACATCATCGATTTCAAATACGGCCTCGGAATCCTCGTGGATGCAGAGAACAACCCGCAGATGATGTGTTACGCCCTCGGTGCATTGGAGATCTACGACGGGATCTACGATATCGAATCCGTCAAGATGACGATCTTCCAGCCGCGGCGCGAGAACATCAGCACTTATGAAATGAATAAGGAAGCCCTTCTCCACTGGGCAGAAACTATCCTGAAGCCTACCGCAGAACTCGCTTACATCGGCGATGGCGAATTCAAGGCCGGAGACCACTGCCAGTTCTGCAAAGCAAAAGCGACATGCCGCAAACGCGCGGAATACAACCTTGAAATGGCCAAGTATGACTTTGAGATGCCCGCCAGCCTGGATGAAACAGAAATAGCTGCCATCCTTCCACGGATCGACGATCTTGTTGCATGGGCAGGCGATATCAAAGAATACGCCCTCCAGCAGGCAATGTCCGGAACGGAATACCCCGGATTCAAAGTTGTGGAAGGCAGGTCTGTCAGGAAATACACGGATGAAGCAACTGTCGCTGCAACGGTAACAGATGCTGGATATGACCCTTATGAGAAGAAGGTTCTCGGCATCACGGCAATGACTTCCCTTCTCGGGAAGAAGAGATTTGAAGAACTGCTCGGCGGAATGATCATGAAACCGCCAGGCAAACCGACACTCGTGCCGGAGTCAGACAAACGCCCGGCAATCAATACGGCAAAAGATGATTTCAAAGATTAAGGAGGACAAAATCATGCCTAAGTTTATGAATGCCACAAAAGTTATCACAGGAGTCAACACCAGATGGTCATACGCCAATGTCTGGGATCCGAAGTCCATCAACGGCGGAACGCCTAAGTACAGCGTTTCCCTCATCATCCCGAAGTCCGATACCGCGACCGTGGAAAAGATCAAAGCCGCCATCCAGGCAGCTTATGAGGAAGGCCAGAGCAAGCTGAAGGGCAACGGCAAGTCCGTTCCTGCCCTCTCCGCTATCAAGACACCTCTCCGTGACGGCGATCTGGAAAGACCGGATGATGAGGCTTACAAGAACAGCTACTTCATCAATGCCAACAGCGCATCCGCTCCGGGCATTGTGGACTCTGACAGACAGCCGATCCTGGAGCGTTCCGAAGTCTACTCCGGAGTATATGGCAGGGCAAGCATCAATCTCTACGCTTTCAACTCCAACGGCAACCGTGGAATCGCCTGCGGACTGAACAACCTTCAGAAGATTCGTGACGGAGAACCTCTTGGAGGCAAGTCCAGAGCAGAGGATGACTTTGCTACAGCGGACGATGAGGACGATTTCCTCGACTAATACCTATAACGCACTAAACACATACGGCGGCAGGGACTGTCTCTGCCGCCACTCTTCTGAAAGGATATGGTGAAAATCTATGACAACAAGCGAAACTATTATCAATTTTATGGACTCCGCGATCAGGGGATCTCTTTTCGGCTTCTGCATCGTTCTTTGGGGGTTCGGCATAGTTGCAATCTGGAAGTGGTTCATCGGACTCTCTAAGAGGATCCTGCACTGGCTCTTCCCGAAATGCAGATGGTTCATGCCCAAGACAGAAAACACAAACGAATCAAAGTAAAGAAGGAGGCGGCAGGGAATCATCTCTGCCATCTTTTTGAAAAGGAGGCCTTATGAATAATCTGGAAATTGATATCGAAACATACAGCAGCATCGACCTTATGAAATGCGGCGTTTATAAATATTCAGAGGCAGAGGATTTTGAGATCCTTCTGTTCGGATACTCCATTGACGGCAACGATGTCCAAGTGATCGACCTTGCCTGCGGTGAAGAAATCCCGGAACAAATACTGAATGCTCTCACAGACGAATCTGTCACAAAGTGGGCTTTCAACGCTTCATTTGAGCGTGTCTGCCTTTCCAACTGGCTGAGGCGCCATCATCCTGAACACTTCTGCGGATACAGCATCCCTGAGGATCCGGCTTCAAAATACCTGGATCCTTCCTCATGGAAATGCACCATGATTTGGTCGGCATACATGGGACTCCCTCTTTCTTTGGAAGGTGTCGGCGCTGTCCTGAAACTGCAGGATCAAAAACTTAAGGAGGGCAAGGACCTTATACGGTTCTTCAGCAAACCCTGCGCTCCTACCAAAGCAAACGGCGGACGCACGCGAAACCTTCCCCAGCACGACGGAGAAAAATGGATTCGCTTCAAATACTACAACAAGCGGGACGTTGAAGTGGAAATGGGTATCCAGAAACGGCTCAGCAAATACCCTGTCCCGGACTTTATCTGGGAAGAATACCATCTCGATCAGGAGATCAATGACCGGGGCATTGCTCTGGATATGAATGTGGTTAAAAACGCCATTGCCTTTGATGAAAGATCCCGTGAAGAACTGACCGCTGCTATGCAGGAAATCACATCTCTCGATAACCCGAACAGCGTCCAGCAGATGAAACAATGGCTTTCCGATAACGGCATAGATACAGAATCCCTCGATAAGAAAGCCGTGAAAGAACTCATCAGCAATACCAATGAACAGGATATCCAGGATGCCCTAATCCTCCGTCAACAACTTGCGAAGTCCTCTGTGAAGAAATACCAGGCCATGCAGAATGCCCGCTGTAATGACGGCAGGGCTCATGGTATGTTCCAATTCTACGGCGCCAACAGATCCGGAAGATGGGCCGGGCGCCTGATCCAGCTGCAGAACCTCCCGCAAAATCATCTTCCTGACCTGGAACAAGCCAGACAGTACGTTATTGACGGTGACTATGAAATGCTGGATCTTCTCTACGATTCAGTACCTGCAGTATTATCAGAACTGATTCGGACAGCATTCGTACCCCGCCCAGGATACAAGTTCGTTGTCAGCGACTTCTCCGCCATTGAGGCCAGAGTCCTCGCCTATCTCGCTGGCGAATCCTGGCGTTCCAAAGAATTTGCGGAAGGGAAAGACATATATTGCGCCAGCGCAAGCCAGATGTTCGGTGTGCCCGTAGAAAAGCACGGCATCAACAGCCACCTCCGGCAGAAAGGAAAAATTGCAGAACTCGCCCTCGGATATGGCGGCTCTGTCGGCGCCTTGAAATCTATGGGTGCCATTGAGATGGGAGTCCCGGAAGAAGACCTCCAGCCCCTGGTGGATGCCTGGCGTTCTTCCAATCCGCACATCACACAGTTCTGGTGGGATGTGGACCGTGCCGTTAAAATGACCATCCGGGAGCATCTGCAGACGGAAGTAAAAGGCATCCGGTTTTACTACAAGAGCGGGATGCTCTTCATCCGGCTTCCATCAGGCCGAAACCTGGCATATGTAAAACCCCGTATTGGTGAGAACCGGTTCGGCGGGGAATCCGTCACATATGAAGGCGTCGGCTCTACAAAGAAATGGGAACGCATTGAATCCTACGGACCGAAGTTCGTGGAGAATATCGTCCAGGCCGTCAGCCGCGACATTCTCTGCTATGCCATGAAGACCCTCCGACACTGTTTCATCGTCGGTCATGTCCATGATGAACTGATCATTGAATGCGACCCCCGCATAGACCTGAATGCTGTCTGCGAACAGATGGGACAGTCGCCGGACTGGATGCCAGGTATCCTGCTCCGGGCAGATGGATATGAGACACAATTTTACAAGAAAGACTGAAAAGAAGGCGGCTCCTTTTACAGAGTCGCCTTCCGTTATATTTTGGAACTTACAGGTTCAGGATTACAGGTAATCTACCGTATTTTTGAATTCATCGAAGATAGGTCTCAAACGCTTAAGCCAGCCGTACAGAGTCTTGTCAGACCTCTTCATCCTTGCAGCCGCTTCCTTCATCTCCACCTCTTCACCCAGGATCTCGATCAGTTCGGTATAGTGCGCGTACTTCGGATACTTCGTCCTGACATACTCGATGAAATCATGCAGCAGTTTCAGGTAATCATCAGCAGCCGAGTACCTGCCGCTTTCCGGTTCGTAAGGATCAACATTTCCATCCTTATCCCGAAGTTCCAGTGATGAGAATAATACCGTGCCCTTGACCGGACGGAACTGCCTGTCAAACGGACATTCCTCGCAGCTGACAGCAATGGTCTTTTTCTCGCCCTCTTTGCCGGTGTAATCCGGATTTTTAATCCTGAGCGGGCAACGCTTCGATTTACCGTTCTCGCCACAGATGATGCAGCGCTGTTCCATCTTCCATGCCGCTTCGCGTTTCCACTGGTCACGCATATAATCCTGATACCACTCCGGATCCTTCACCTCGAACCTGAATGCCGGCTTCTTTTCGCCTTCGACCCACATGGTGCAGATCTCGACATCCAGGCCTTCGTACTTGGATGACCTTCTGAAATCGGCAACGCCTTCTTCGTTGGTCTCCACACAGATGAACAGCTTGTCGCCGTCCTGAACAATAACAGCCTCAGATTTACTCTTATCCATAGTATTTTCTCCTTAAATTCAGCGATTGCTGGATCTTGGAGAACGCACATATCTGAGGCTTCCTTATTCCCGTTGCAAGACAAAAGCGCACGACAACAAAGAGGTAAGCACAAAGGTTTTCAGAGATAGCATGTAAGCTATACTCATCAACCGGATATGTGCATCCTCCTGCTTTCGCGCGCTTTCGATCTAAGCAATCAGATTTTCATTTTTCAAAGTTCAATTAGTTATGATGGTGTTGTCCTACTCAGTGGGCGATCTTATTGTCTCCATAGATTTGCTCCTATTCCTTTTCTTTTTCCCCGGAAGGGGGAAGGGCAGGCTGGTTATCCAACTTTGTCTCTGCCCCTCAGATAGTTTTCATTTCTTCTTGCCTGTCTTTGTTTGAGACAAAGCACTTCCGGCAACTGACTTTACGGTTTTACCGTAGCGACCATCTTTCAGAATCTTGCTTGCCTTACTTGCGACTGGCTTTGATGTCTGACGTTTGTTCATGTATTTTGACCTCCTTTCTTTTAGGATGGCTTCATTGTAAAACTTTAAGAAACCCGCATAAATACAGGCACTTGGGGCGTTGTTGGGATGAGTTGGGATAGAGTTGGGATTGATAAAAAAAGCAAAAAAAATTACCCTCCATCATCTCTGACAGAGGGTAAATCATTTTAGAAATTCTATTCGACAAATAGTTCTGGGATATTAAATTGTATGTCCTGTGCTTCAGTTTCTACGCCAAGATTTCCGCATTGAAATACGCTTCGTTTAATCTTTCTCTCACCATTTTCCACGGTAAAATATAATTTTGCGTTCTTCGGGTCAAGTATAAATATAGATGCCTCACGAGAAAAGCCATTTTGCTGCAGAAAAATAGTATCCGGATTCGTGGTTCCGTATTCTATGAAGTCATACCAGTCATTATCAAAGTATTCGATATTTCCATGCTGTCTCTTGTACTCCAAAGAAAACTTACGGAAATAATTGCTTATGCTGAATAACAGGACATTTTCTATCGTTCCAAGTGATTCTGCTATTACATAGTTCAAGTGAAAATCATTTCCCTTCTCATATGTATCAGCATATTTCACTTTGCCAAGCCAAACACCGGTCTCTGGATTATTCTCTTTATATCGGATTGCATAATGGATGATTGTGCTAAGTCCATTACCACGGATCCATCGAAGAAGTATAGTAGCATACCATCTAAGTATTCCGCCTTTTTTCCCATTTGGATTGATTTTCTTTCCTAATGTCTCTTTCTCATAGACATCCCACTTAAACACACGTCGCAATCTTAACAGGAAATCCACCACTTCTTCAAAGTCAGCCTCATCATCTTCACCAGAAAGTTCTGGATACTTCCCATATTTTTCATCTGCGATAAGATTCTTCAGATTATCATACTGATCATATGACAATGTGATATCATCATTCGTTCTGTCCTGTGAAAAGTTATCTATAATCTTCTGTATCTTTGATTCATTCAGGTAAGGGACAAATGCTCGAGTAACCGGCGTCGTTTCGCCCGTTACCAGATCTCGCGTCAGAATAAGAGCAAACTTCCTCAGTGCTTCAAAATCCTCTTCGGTAGCAGCGGCATGGGTTTTGCTCATCTGAACATCCCCTTCAGCAAGATCATCTACTAATGTTCCAAAGTGCTGATGATTCTTTTTTATATCCAAAGCCGTTGTCTGTTCTGGAACATCTTCCTTCAATAGTTTCAGATACTGTTCGGATTTTAAGGAATCATCCATCCTGACAAGTACAGCATTTCCATAAAGATTATATTTTATGCGACCAACACGTCCCACAAGGTTCCTGAACTTAACCTCATCCATATTGCTGATACCGTCTTTATAGCTTGTAATAAAAAGATTATCAGCGGGGAGATTCACTCCCTCCACTAAAGTGCTGGTACAGAAAATGGTTCTGAGATCACCGTCTTCAAAACTGCGCTCTATTCTCAGCCTAATATTAGAAGGAAGATATCCGACATGATAGGCCACCCCTTTAAGGATCAAATCGGCTAAGAAGCATTTGCTGTGAACCTCGTTCCGGATTTCCTGGGCAAGCGTCTTCAGTTTATCGTTATCTATTGGATCAAGATTCTCTGCATATTCCACTGCAAAGTCAACGACCTTCTTTCTGGAACTGCAGTACACAACATTCTGCTGTCCGCTTCCTACCCGTTTTACAAGTTCTACAAGTCCCTCTCCATCAGGGATATTCCAGAACGCATCCTCATGTCTGGTATAATCATTAAACCGATATGCTTTTTTAGTGCAAAAATCCACGTAATACTTGAACTGACATACCGGTGTATATCTGGATGCCAGTTTTTTCATTTCTTCGGGATGAGCGCCTGGGATTACGCTCAAATACACTTCTGGATTCGGAACATTCGGAGAAGCAAAAATAATGGTCGGCAATTCTCGCTGGTTTCTCAGCTGTGTCAGCACCTTGAAATAATAGGACGCCCTTCCGCCTCTATCCGATATTTTATGTGCTTCATCTATGAACAGAAAATCCACCTGTATGGAATCCTGTTCAATCATCATGTGATGCAGACGTTCTGGCGTCATTACAAAAATAAAGTGATGATCCTGCTTCAGAACAATATCGCCTGCAGCAGTTACAACCCTATAATTTAGTTCTTTAAGCTTTGTCTGAAGACTACCTATAATATTGCTCCGGACTTCGTTTATGAGTGCTTTTGTCGGAACTAATATGGCATAATTAATAGGTCTTACATCGGGATCTTCAATCTGCTTTTTTATGTATGTCTGAACCACAAAAGACTTACCCATCGAAGTCGGCCCCGAGTAACTAAAGAATTTCCCTCTCAACTGTTCAAAAACCGTCTTCTGATCCCGAAAGAAAAACTCATCGCTCATACCAGGAATCTGATGATAATCCTTATCGTATTCATAGAAAAACTGGTCAAAGATATCTACATTACGGAATCCTTCGACCATCGGTGTCTTCAATCCTCTATAATTACCTACGGCGGACAATACTGAACCAAGATTATACCGGACCCCTGGCTCGTCAGGATAAACAAGTCCTAGCAATATCGCAATTTCCTGCCCCCACTGCTGATTCCTTTTTGCTGTTGGTGAATAGGTGCATTTTGCAAGCAGGTCTGCGAACTGCATCGCATCTTGGACATTAATCTCCCGTATAGGCAGATCCGCACCTATGAGTTTAATGGAATAGTTATAATAAAGATCATCATAAATCTCCTGCAGATATTCATCTTCTTCAATTTTATAGTATAAGGCCTCGGCCAAAGAGGCATTTCTTGGTCTCTTCATCAGATAACACCTCCACCGTTCAGAATATCCTTAATGATACTTTCCTTCTCAACAAGACCGTCATTAAACGGCAGAACATAAAGGTAGAAACTATATCCATCCAGATGATTATCCTGTATCAATTTTACGATGTGAGACTGTACGCCCGCTATATCCTTTTTTAGCTGTTCAAGCATAGCTGCCTTATATTTATGTCTGTCATTTTCAGGTGGTTGGATATCTATCGTGTATCCCAGGAATGCCCCAAATGCCATATCCGGTTTTCTTGTGCCGTTCCTGTTCGGACGCATCAACTCGACCATGAATTTAGTCGCTTCAGGATCATATATTGTCCACTGACACGTATTATCCACAATCTTGAACTCATTATCATAATTGTCTTCTATTTCTACAATTTTCTCAAATGCCCTGTCCACAGCACGCACGAGTCCGCCGTTTATATCTGATGCTCCAAATACAAGCTGATGAAAAGGTTGCCCTGAAACTTCCTCCCTGAGCAGATGCACGCCATCGCTCTTACTGACAATTCCACCATTCAGCGCATCTATCTCAATCTTTGTCATTATCTTGGGCGCATCCAATACCTGTTCTAAAAATGCATACAACAAAATCTCTCCCAGAACGGTTTCAGCGTTAGTACCATATGTACTCATGAACTTCAGCATGGCGTTAGCTCCAACTGCTGCATCACTTTTACTTATCCCCTTAATCTGCAGCACCTTTGCTCTCGAATACACATAATTTCCGATATTGGATACAATAAATCTTTTCAATTCATCGAACCGAAATTTACAATTTGACGGCTCTATGTAAAACACACTGGCATTAGTCGGGTTTGACATTCCCGGCACAGAAATATCGACTGCATTTTTAAAGATTCGATCGAACCACGGGTCTTTCAAGGTTCTTTTCAGAGGTGAAATGTCATCCTGATCCAGTTCTGGAACATCGAAATATATCTTGGGTTCTTTACCGATAAAACCATCGACATAATCTTTCGGAATCTCTTTAATGGAATCCTTAAGGGCAACATTATCACACGACATTGCATACTTTAGAACGGAAGCCATAAGAGCCGATTCCTCAAAAGTATCGTTACTCATTATGGCTTCCTTTTCAAACCCATCATATCCGATAGTAGTGGATGGAAGCATATCTGTATCATACTTTAAAATATCTTTTATCGCTCTGGCAATAGCCTCATGCTTTTTATCCGCAATACCTTCTAAAACATGCTTCTTAACCCCTTCGTTAACATCCTCTTCTTCCATATCCCGGGCATTGTCATATAGTTCATTTGGTACCGGATCATGTCCAGATTTCAGATGACTTGGAAGACCTTTATCATATGAATCAATATCACAGTTAAAGGCCGCAAAAATTCTCCGGCAAATATCACGCGGTTGATCCGACTTGCGTTTTCTTGCCTGATGCAGAAGATTTATCATTGTTCCAAGACAGATCTTCTTCATTCTGCGACCTCCTTTCCTACCTAATCATTATCACTGCTCCGCATCAAAAATCGCCGACAGCTGTGGTTCCATCTGATTTATTAGATTTACTACAAGTGCATTTCCCATCATAAAACGGCGTTTATGTACAGGCATTTCCACTATCTCCCCATCAACAAGGCATTCCTTAGTCCAGTCTGACGGGAACCCTTGAATCCGTTCCACCTCTATTGGAGTAAGAAGCCTTATTTCTCCCGTTTTCTTATCCCGAACTATATGTGTCGTTCTGTTAAACGAACCTTCACTCGTAAGCATTGTTCTTGCCGGCTTATCATATTCATCTATCATAGGAACTGGCCCTTCAGAAAAGATGTATTCATGACCATTTTTCGCCTGACGAGGAAGCTTCTTTGCACCCTTTACATACTGCCAAGTCTTATGTGCCTCATCAGACAATCTTTCATGAGTTTCATCGCTATGATCTATTTCTGGAGATGCATAATACAATCTCTCTTTAGGGATAAAAAACGACTTATCAACATCTCCATCTTCCATGATGTCACCAAGTGTAATCTGCGCCCCATCGTAATCAGGAGCAGTCTTCATTGTATAGACCACCCCATCCTTCATAACACCTGTATTTTCAAAGATGAATGAAAACGAGCTTGATAATTCCCCTATGCCATCTGGTAGTTCGACCATTCTGATTTTTTTATAATCACAAGTCTCAACTGGAAAACTCTTTGCAAAGAATCCTTCCGTTAAGATCATCTTGCAGATACTTTTGCGATGTAGTTCATCCTCTGCAGCTCCATATCCAATCGAATTGGCAATCCTGTTCGCATATGCAGTCTCATCACGATACGCAAAAATAAAGGTGCGACGACGTCTCTGCTGATATCCATATTCCGCAGCGTTTATCACGCGCCATTCTACTGTATACCCGAGATCTCTAAAGCACGCTAAGATGATGGCAAAATCTCGTCCCCTCTGGCTTGCAGGACTTTTTATCAGTCTATCCACATTTTCAAGGAGAACAAAAGGTGCCTCTTTAGCTTCCAACATATCTCGGATATCCCACCAAAGGACGCCCTTTTTCCCCTCCAAACCTTTTGATGTAGCCAGCGAGGATGCCACTGAGTAATCCTGGCAAGGGAATCCACCTACCAACAGATTGTGATCTGGTACCTTTGTCTTATCCACGACATTGATATCAAAGTTTGTCGTATCATTCCCTTCTGTATCCAAACAAGTCCCAAATCGGTTCACATAGCAATCATGAGCCCACTGTATTTTTTTGTCCGCAGGCTCCCACTGGCTGAACCATACGGTATTCCATTTTTCAGGTCTTGAAGCATCTTCTATTGTCTTAATGGAATTAAGACCACAGCGGAATCCACCAACACCTGCAAACAACTCACAAACTGTTTTTTCCATCTGAATCTCTCCTTTATAGGTCATCTGATCCGATCATATCACGAACGAATGATTTGATCAACCTTTTATTTCTTCATCTATCTGATCATAGATATATGTGTTGTTCAACCAAAAGCATTGTTTAGGATACTGCCTACCGTCCGGAAGCTCATATGTATCCTGTGCGTTCTGCGCATGAGGTCTTACGTGGCACACAGGATTTTCGGATGCTTTGGGTAAATTATTGGTTCTCCTACCATTTACCATCTTTACCTCCAATCCGTCCCTTATCACTTTTTTGGTCTTCTCCCATACGTTCCTTACATCTGTTTCCAAGTCTTCATATGGGATATTCCAGAATTGACAGCCACGTAGCCGAAGCACATTCTCTTTATCAAACTTGTAAACAACAAAAAGGAATCTCGTCTCTCTTAGATAATTTCCGAAAGTGGAATCCTCCCATTCTTCCTCTATCAGTTCTTTGAAACGAAACGTCGGGAAGGACATACTCTCCTTTATCTTATCGTTCTTGCCTATCCTTATCGTCTTTACTGCGATACTGGCCTTCTCAAATTCCTCTGCGTGATTACCTTTTATCCCAAGTATCCTGTATGCCAGCATAGCTTCCAGATTCTTTGGCTTTTTTTCAATCTCTATCTCAAATTCCGTGCATAAATCACCTATGGAACGACCTCTGTATCTGTCTATCTTTTCTACAACATAATCCTCAAACGAATCAACAGCTTCATCTTGAACGATTGGTTCATAAGTAGCTTTGCCCGGAACAATATAATTATTAAGGACATATGTCATATATGAATTTTTAAACGCAAAAGCCCTTGGTTTTGCTGGTTCATCGCTAAACGGCTGCTTCCTCCTATCTTTTGAGGTTGCGGCTTTGGGCGCAGCTCCAAGGTACAAAGTATCACCCTCGGATAGTTCATGTGCCTTTCCTGCTTTTATCTTAGAAATGATTATATAATAGTCATGCCGAATTATCTTTACATCCTGTTCAGGCGGAGTAAACAGTCTTGAATATCCTATCTTATAATCAAGGTTATACTTAATCTCTTTCATGTACAGGTAGTAGACCAACAATATCAGCCTGGATTTATTCCAGAGATGGCTCTCTTCAAATGTTTCGTTCACTACCTGATAATAATCGATCATTGTCAGTATCAGTCGCTCCTTGGCTGACAACGATCCATTCTGGTTTATCTTATATGGCGTGACTTTCAGTTCGACTCCAGCTTCATAAAAATCAGCACGCGAATCACTATTGCACTCATAATGAAAAAACTTTTCTTCGATTATCTGTCCAAGATTACCCTTATTTCGTTTTGTCTCGGTAACCTCAGATGATCCATATGGTGTGCTATCCTCACGAACCATCATTGGTTGTCTGGCATCATCTTCTTCCCATATCTGTCTGAAAGTTTTTCCTATCAGTTTTTGCGAGTATGTTTCTATCGATATCGGATCTGACCTGTCATATTCAATTAAATAATCAATATTCTCCATTATCATCTACCTCTGCCATCTTCAGATCAAATATCGTCTCTTCAATGATCTCGACGCATTCATCCATATTCTTAAGTATGTCCTTACCCCAAAAATGAAGGACTGTCCACCCTTCTGCCTGAAGCAATCTGTCTTTTTCACCATCTCGCTTGATATTTCTCTCAATCTTTGGTATCCAGTAATCTGGATTCTTCCCTGATTCCAGTTTCTTTCTCAAAGCATCCCAATCTTTACCATGAAAGAATTCGCTGTCACAGAATATAGCTATCTTATATTTGGTCAAAGCTATGTCAGGTCTCCCCGGAAGTCGCTTGTAATTCTTTCTGTACCTATATCCCTTTGACCACAACGCCTTACGCAGAGTTACTTCAATGCTCGTATCCTTTCCCCTTATACGGCTCATATTCTTATGGCTTTTTTCTGTCACTTCACCATGAAATCTTGGTTCTGCTCTTTTAATAGGCTCATCCATCATATTTTCTCAATGCCTAGCCCAATCAACCAGACAGGGGTTTTGATTATGGAGAGATATTCGCTTATAACATCTTTGGCCGATTTATATGAAACTGTATTTGCGCTGAGAAGAGAACTCAGTTCGTCATCAGCCGCCACATATATATAAAAATCCACCCCAGGATTGCTATCTGCATCAAGCAGTCGAAACAGATCCCTATATATCAGTGCCCAGTTACCAAACTGCAGCTCACCTGCTACTGTAAGCATTTCCTTGTCCACTTTATAATCAGCATTGTAATCCACCTTTGAGCTGATAGCAGCAATCTTCCCTTTCCACTCTTTCTTTCTATAGCCCATCTTCTTATATAGGTCTGTAATCTTTTTATCACCATCCAATATTCCTACAGCACCCTGATAATAATTGTATAAACGAGCCATATTGTATCTTTCATCATAGACAGAGAAATCAAAGCCCTCTTTTGTCTTATGAAAGAAAACTCCGTTTTCAACATGCGTTTCACCTTTTATCGATTCGGTGCTCAAGCAACGTCTTAGGGCAGCATTAAGACTATCCGCCTTAATCCCCTCGTATTCTGGTTTGCCCTTTGGTCTTCTTTTTGTAGTCGCTACTGTCTCCTCTTGTGATAAAGCCTTACGGATATTATCTCTAACTTCAGGGATAGCATTAAGAATGATTTTCCCATTGTTAAAGAAACTTTCTTCACTTATCTTAAATCTCACTCTCATATTCTTGCCCTCATCTCAACCGTATTTACCAAGCCGTTATACATTCGCACTCTCGCCACTACTGATCCACTCATCGATTTCAGACTTCTTGAACTTCCATAGTTTTCCAACCTTGTGAGCTGGAATACCTTTTTCTTTTCTTATCCAATCTCGAATGGTTCCAGGTTTGACACCCAAGTATTCTGCTGCTTCATCAATATTTATCCAATTATCATTTTTAATCTCATTCGCCATCATTTCCCTCCGGTCGAATCTAAACACCTCACAAATATCCAGATAATAGTATATCACCAAGCCAATCGGTTTTCAATATGTTTTATGCTGTTTTCTATCATTTGTTGCAATTTACAATGGAGAGCAAGCCTTATGGTTTGCTCTCCATTCAGTCATTTTCTTCCATTCAGCTGCCACTTATCGTGCTTCCTGATTCCTCTAACCGCCTGCCGCAAGGTATTCGCCCTGCCATGCTGGTGATACGGATGCGAAGCCTTGTGCTTGTGGAATATGATCACCGTTCCCTGATCCGGATACTCCGGATTATGCAGATACCAGTAATGGCCCGTGTTCTTGGACATGATCGTCACATCAAAGGCATCCGTGGTGATGATGGAGAAATACTGCGGATCCAGACACTGCAGGTCTTCACTGCTGAACATAGGCTGCCTCCTTCTCGGAGAACCACGCTTCCAGAGCCTGCTCCACAACTTCAGCCATTTGAATAGCACTCATTCCGGCAAAATATTTCTGGCGTATACTATCAGGAAGCTTCAGTCTCAAGCCATCATCTGCTGACGTCCTGCTTGAACTCATGGAATCAATTACACTCTCCACCAGGTCCTCAGTCAATTCGCCGCTATGCTTCCGAAGTTCTTCCGCCATCTTCGGTCTCAACTTCACCCCCATAGCATCAATAACCTTATAAACTGTTTCCTGCTCTGCCTCTGCCAAATAGGACACGTCCACAGCCGACAGAAGCGCGATCTTATTATCATCGACCAGATCCTTGAACGGACGGATTAGGCTGTTGATCCGAAGATACCTCGCTACATTACGGCTTGAATATCCGTATTCTTCAGCCAGGGCATCCCGGCTTTTCAACCTGTGGCCATTATGACCACAAGTCTCTGTCGGCGTTTCACCATTCATAATCTGCAGTTCACGGATGATATCATTCCGTTTTCCCTGACAGCAGACCTTGCTGTAATGCGCTTCCATAACCGTAGCCTTCTCAGAAGGAAGAAGATCCGCAAAGGACCGCTGCATCAGATTTGTTTCGATCACATAGATATAAGCCTCTTCCTCAGATATCCCTTCCTTCACGATAGCGGGGATCTCCGTCAACCCTACAATGCGGGCGGCATTCTGTCTGTTGTGACCGGAAAGCATTTCATACCCGTCATCCATCCTGCGTACAATGACAGGATTCAGAATGCCATGTTCTCTTACGCTCTCAACCATGTCATTCAGACGTTCCCCCTCATACAAGCGGAATGGGTGGTCATGAAACGCCTTAATCTTATCCACCGTAACCATTTGTACGCCGCCTGCCGCCGTTTCCGTAATCTGCGCCGGAGTCTCCCCAGTCAGCATATCCACGGCATCAAATATCTTCCTCTTCGGTGCATTAGCCTTCATATGCGATCACCTCCCCCGCCAGCTTGTCATAAGCTTTGCACGCATTACTCTCCGGCGCATATTCCGCCAGAGGCTCGCTGTAGTATACGGACTCTCCAACCTTTACAGTGTTCGGTATCTTGGTCTTAAAGATCCGGATCTGCCCCTGGAATGTCTCCATCACCTGCTCTGTGATCGTCTTACAGAGGATTGTCCTTGCATCGCACATCGTGAGCAGGATTCCAGCCACATCCAGCCTCTCATTGATGCGGCTCTTGATCTTCTTAACCGTCTTCAGAAAACCCTGCAAACCTTTCATCGCTAACAGCTGTGGATTCACGGTCACGATGACTTCATCTGATGCCGCCATCGCATTGATATTGAGTGCACCTAAAGACGGACTGGTATCAATGAGAATAATGTCATAATCATCCCTGAGCGGTTCCAGGATTGACGCCAGCATCCTTTCCGTCCCCATTTCCAGTCTCAGCTTTGCTTCCACTGCAGACAGGCCTATGGTTGACGGGATAAAGTCAACACCATTTCTTTCCCAGATATATTCTCCCCTATCCGGAAGTTCATCATCTTCGATCTGAGCCAAAATCAGATCTCCGATAGCCACATCTACTTCTTCTGCTCCGAAACATGTTGTCAGGTTGGCCTGCGGATCCAGATCCACAGCCAGAACCTTTTTCCCTTTTTTATGAAGCGAATAGGCAAGGTTGAAAGCCGTCACAGACTTGCCAACGCCGCCCTTCATCGCTCCGATCATGATGATCTTACCCATAAATCACGCCTCCTTTTCCGCTCCACCGTACTGCGCCTGTCTCTCCGCGACAAACTGAGCGCGGAGTCTTTCCTTTTCAACTTCAAACCTCTTCTGCAGAAGCTTTGTCTCTCTTTCCATGAAAGCTGCCTCAGCTTCCTTCAGTGCCGCCCTCTCAGTATCCGGCGTTATGACCAGCCTGCCGTTCTCACAGCTGACAGAAACATATCCTCCGATATCGAATCCAAGTTCCTTCAGCCACTGACCCTTCAGCATGATCGTCGGTGTCGGTCTGTACTTGTATCCGCTCATTCCGTACACCTTCACATTTCTTGATGCTTTCAATTTCTGTTCCATCTGGTTTCCTCCTTCGATTGTCATTGTTGTGATGGCCAAGCAGTGCCGGGAGCCACCCGGCATCCTGCAAAAGGGTAAAAAAATAGACTGTCTCAGTCTGCCTGGAGCATCCGCTCCTACAAACTGATTCAGTCCTACCCAAATCGACCATATTCTGTTTTTCATTGTCCGGTGCCTTTCTCCACCGGTTCTCCGGGACCTTACCTACGCGTTTTTGAATAGGACTATGCCGCCGAAGTCCGTGTATTTACGGCGCTTCCGTGCGGTATCACTATTATCACGCGTTCCCCGGAACCACCGATAACCAATACATTCTTGTTTCGGTTATATAGGGGCGATGGCATCCTGCCCTCGAGACTCATCTGCTCAGTCTGGGTGAATATAAGGTTGTTATCAGGATCCGTCCTGTTTATGAACGGTTCGATATCTTTCTCTCCACCAAGCTCCGCAGATCCGTACTCCTTGCCCTTCCTATACTTCTTTGCATTCTTCCCTTTGAAATAGACCAAAAGCTTAATCCCGATACCTGTTGCAATCCCAAACAATATATCCTTCCAGTGCAGCGATGGCACCGGACGCGCCAAACATGCGCCAAGTGAACTGATGGTATCCATAAGCCTGCCCATTCCACCGGAAGCAGTACTCGTTCTGTATGTATGAGATAAAAGATCTCCCACGTAGCCAAAAGCCACATATGGGAGACTCTTTTTGATCAGCTTTATCCTGATCTTTTTATCCCTGACCGAATAAATATCAAATCCAGTCAGCTTTTTTACTTCTTTAGCGATCATGTTATTCTTTTCCGACCGCTGGTTCACCGCATCCTTCAAGGATTCTTCGGATGATAAAAAGATCAAGCCCAATGCTCTCGCGCCAGTTCTTCCTATCTCGTCTGTTCTTAACGACTCTCGATGTAACAAAACCGGCAACACCCAAAGCTGCACCGGAAGCGATCACCTTCAGTATTACTTTCTTCAAAGAATCACTCTCCTCTCATCGTTCCTGTGTTTTATGTCTGATCTTCGAAACCTTCGCGGCAGCTTCCATGGCCACTGCCTTGTATTTTTTTAGCTTCGCATGGATGACCGGTTCCTTGGACTTGTCATCCTTGCTTATGTTTCTTTTGAGGAACTCCTGCATCGTCCTGTCGATCACTTCGCCGTCCTTTGCCTTGAAAAACACGATAAAAGTCGGCGGGGTTGTGCTCTTGTCCTTCTTGATGGCGTATCTCACTCCGTTACGTCGGGCCAGCTTCTCGAACTGCCGGATCTTCTCATCTTTAATCTCAACAGAGGATACTCCCGATCCTTCTTTGACAAGCTCCTTAACCTTGATCTTCTTTGGCTGATTGATCTTCTGTTTGCTGGTGTCGTACCGCTTCTCCATCTTCTTATCATGAGCAACCATCCTGCGATGACGTAAGTATCTCTCACATAATCTCATGAACATAGAAGCTGTCATCTTCGTTGCTCTGCATACCAGCCCGACAGTTTTCTCATTTGCCTGTTCCTGCATTGGTCTTACCTCCATCTTCCGCGGCTGTGCACGGACCGCTACTAATGGAAATGTGCGCACAAAGAAGGCAACCGGCAGCTGCAGGTTTGATACCTCGCTACCGATTGCCTAGTATAATAATATCACGCTATTTTTCGGGTGTAAAAAGACAACACATGGACAGTACATGGACGGAACATGGACAGTTGTACTTGCCAAGAAACACGGTTCAATCGAGCATTCCGGAGTAGAACATATCATATGCCCCAAGTTTATACATATGATCGATCAACGTGTTAGACATTAATTCGAAAACTTCCTGTGTACAGTCCATTCTCCATGGTCCTGTTCTATAACACTTCCCTTCGTACGTATAGTATATAGCAGCATGCTTAACGGGCCAGCAGCCAGCAGGGTTGCTCGATTTCCTGTGCGGCTTCCATGGCCTCATCAAATAATGGAGCGAGTGCGGCCGGCTCCTCTGAGCATCCATTTCTTTCTATCTCCCAATATTGGGGAGCTAAATACCCTATGTTCTTCTTATGGATTTCATTAACCTTCTTTTCTTCTGTACCATAATTATTTGTTGGCATATTTTAATCTCCTTTCCTAAAAAATACACTCATCTCATATCTGTACATATCTTAAGTAATCTGTGTTTTCTATTGAAGCGAGCTGTGATTGAACTTTAATTTGTATTATTCAAGTTAAACTTGAATTACTTCTTGAAATATAAATCCGTACTCGCTACTATTAAAGTGTAGCTTTAGTTAAGATAAGTGCGTAAGGAGGTGAACGCACATGAATAAAGCTACGTATTATCTGATCTTAAACCGTTTAGTTGGAAAGAAAGAAGACAGAATGTATTATCTCTTTGTTAACGGGGAATGGATCCGGGATACCACAAGCGAGATATATGACCGGCTTATGGGATTCGACCCGAGCGAACCGCCCGATTCACCCTATGGTATGGGAAACGGATCCGTCATGGATGAAATCGAAGAGATTACTTATGAAAGAGCACTGGAACTCACAGGAGGGATCGCATGAGTATAGGAGCCAATATAAAAAGCCTTCGAGAAGAAAGAAAACTTACACAAGAACAGGTCGCCGAAGCACTGGGGATAACCTTTCAGGCTGTTTCTTCCTGGGAACGGGATGAATATAAACCAGATACCGAAAAGCTCATAAAACTCGCAGAAGTCTTTGATGTTTCTGTTTCGGCTATAGCAGAGGAAAAGCGCAAGACCTTTAAAACCAGAGAGGCTATCTACAATTGGGAACATATGAAGACATATGTAAAGACTACAGCCAGAAATTTTAAGCTCAGGGATACCCTTAAGGCTGTGGATTATGCAGTAGAAGCTCATGAAGGTCAGAAAAGGAAGAAATCTAAGGTTCCCTATATCTATCATCCTTTAAATCTGGCCTGTCATGCTCTGTCGATGGGCATTATTGAAGATGAGATCATTGCCGCCTGCCTATTACATGATGTTATCGAGGATTGCGGTAAGACTATCGATGAACTCCCGGTAAATGATGAAACAAAGGAACTGGTAAGACTGCTCACCTGCGAAAAGACAAATGATGATAACCGAGACCAAATCGTAAGCGCATATTATAAAGAGATTGTCGCCAATCCCAAGGCTGCTCTCATCAAATGCATGGACCGGTGTAATAATCTGACAACTATGTCATGGGGACTAAGCAGGGATCGCATATATCGCATGATCAAAGAAACTGAGGAATACTATCCCGCACTGCTAAAAACAATTAAAGCAACCACGGAGTATAATAATGCCGCGTGGTTGCTTCAATATCAGATGGAAAGCATGTTGGATATCTATAAGCGATTAATGTGAGTCCTTAATGCTAATAAGATTGTTCCTCTCATGCTGGTAGCTTTACATACATTTCATCATGCTTTTTAACCAACTCTATATGTCCATTATTAATACGATCATAAAACCTAAGATCGTCCTGTTTTGACTCAATTGCTTTTATATCAGAATGCGGCGCGATAGCTTCGAGAATTTCACAAGCTTGTTCTTTATTCTTTTTCTTTGTCTTTCTATCCTTTTTATCCGCCATCTTTGCAGCAAAAGCTATTGCATTTGCAAAAAAATCAACTCCCGGATCTATTCCAATAGGATCCATCTCCTCTAAGACTCCTAATATAATGCTTGGATCAAATGCTTCAGCATTACCTATATACTTTCTAAGTGTGTCCTCCCAGAAGTCAAAATCACTTTTATATTGTTCACATTTTTGTTCCATGTCACTCAGAACATTTTGTATATATTCTTCATCATAGTTCCTTGAAATTATAGGCTCCAAATATGATGCATAACAATACAAATACAGAGAATACCAATATTCAGAAACAAGTACTTTTGTTTTGTATATATTCCTGTTTATTTCGTCTGCTTTATCCTTCTTAGTATTTAGGTAACCCAAATTACCTATCTGCTTCTTGTAGAAAAGCACATTCGCTAGAGAGTCTATCTTTATTCTCTGAATAGTTCCTAACGTTGCATTTCTCAAATCATCATTATCAATGATACATTGATAATTAATCTGAACATGTTGCAAGAATGCTTCATTACTCTCCATCCCACTTCTTTTATCATTTTCAAGAAATTTTATTACTTCCTCCACGCTTTTCTCAATCTTCTCGAGTTTATTATTGATTTGGGTCATATAATACTGACCTGTAATCATTGCCATTGCCGAGAAAACGCCGCTTATTATCTGTGGACCCATAGACAATTCCTGCAATAACACTCCACCCTTTATTGCATTATTCTTTCCGGGCTGAACAACATTGCCCCTATATAATCCAGGTTTATTTGCAGCTTTCTGTAACACGCCGAGGCCTTTATCATAAATAACCCGATATGTATCTGCATTATTAATCCCAAGTAAGACCGCAGGAACATTTTGCATTACACTGTCAACCCTTCCAATAATTGAAGGATCTACCTTTATATATTCAGAACTGTTCTCATCAAAATCTCCGATATTTTCGCTAAACTCAATTCCCAGCTCGTTGAAATATCCTTTATAAGCCTCAACCTGAGTATCTTTCTTCGTCATAACAATCCCTCTAACTTAATGTTTTATCCTCTATATTCTCCAAATGATTCCAATATTATTGAAATATATTTTACTGGAGCATAGGGGGATCGAACCCCTGGTCTTCATATTGCGAACCTGACGCTCTCCCAGCTGTCTAATGCCCCTGTCTATTAAAGCCTTACTCCACAGTTAAAACAATACTCTGTCGTAGGATCATAAATCTGCTGTTTGCATTTAGGGCAAATCATTTCTTCCTGGTGAATTCGCGCAACCGGAACATACATACTTGACGTTGATGCTATCTCCATATCTCTATTAACAAGTTTATTCTTAATGCTTTGAGCAAATGCCTCTGGAAGCAAAGAATCTGTATTTTCTGAAGATATAGTATAGTTATTAACAACATCGAAGCTAACGTGAAAACTCCAATTTGTGAAGCCCTGATTTGAAACAACCGTAATCTTACAGCTTGAAGAGCTTGTGAAGTCTATCTTTGTTATCCTCTTATTAAATCCATTTTCTTTCGAAACCGCAAATACTGCGTTTCTAAAATCTTCACTATACAAATTTATATCCTTTATATATTCTCATTTTCAAGTATTATGCTGCTACTCCACAATTCATTCACTGGAACCAAATTCTTGTTAAAATCAAAGCAATTCTAACGTTAATTCTACCATACACTGTATCAGAACGCATTAAAATCTTCCCGTGACGAAATCCTTATAGGCATTCTCTATATATGTTCTCCACATCCGAAGCGTTCAGTTTTACATATGCCCTTGTAGACAAGCCGCTGGTCCTTATTGCTTCGGCAGCCATTTCCGACAGCCTTGAATCATCGATCCCAACCTCTGAAAGCTTATCCGGCATTCCCAATTCTCTGAAGAATCTCTGTGTACGAAGTATCCCTGCTTTAGCCGCTGTCATATCGTCTTCCTGCGATACATCCCATACGTTTCTTGCATACATGGCAAACCTCCCTGCAGTCTCATCCGACATAACATGCTTCATCCAGGCAGGAGTGAGGATCGCAAGGCCTACGCCATGTGTAATATCATAAAAAGCCGACAGTTCATGCTCGATGGGATGAACGCTCCATGCTCCGCCTTTACCGAAGGTAAACAGATGGTTAAGTGCCAGAGAACCTGTCCACATCAGATTGGATCTTGCCTCATAATTGTCCGGTTCAGCTATAGCGATCGGCCCGTACTTTATACAGGTTTTCATGGCTGCTTCGCTCAATCGGTCTGTAATATATGCATGACCGTTAGGCTGAAAGTACTGCTCCATGATATGAGATAAAATATCCACGGTTCCGGCTGCGGTTTGTCTTGCGGGTAACGTAAACTGATAACTCGGATCGCATACCGATAATGTCGGATACAAAAGAGGATGATTTATCTCCAGCTTTTCTTTTGTTTTTTCATTGCTTATCACAGCTCCGGGATTCATTTCGGAACCCGTTGCGGAAATGGTAAGTACGGTAAATATCGGAAGAGCCCTTGTAACCAGAGACCTGTCAAGAACCAGATCCCACGGATCCCCATCATAAAAGGCTGCACAGGCAATATGTTTTGCGGCATCTATCGTGCTTCCCCCGCCAACCGCAAGCATCGCATCTATTCCGTATTGTTTGCATATGGCAGACCCCATCTTAACTGAGGAAAGTTTTGGATTGGGTTCGATACCCGGAAGCTCATAGATCTCAAAATCCTTAAGTACCTTATGAACCTTATCATAGAGGCCGCTAAGCTTTATGCTTCCTCCCCCATAGACCATAAGCACCTTATTTCCGTATTTTCCGATCTCCTTATCCAGACATGATATCTGATCCCGGCCGAATCTTATATCCGTCGGAACATGATATTCATAATTGTTCATAACATATGTCCCCTTTCCGGTGAAGTTTATATCTTCGCTTTAAACCTGTCATATCGAAGCGGACCAAGATCAACATCCGTGCTTCCCGTTGCGATAAGCTGGGCCAGCTGATGCCCCGCTGCCGGTCCTATACCGAATCCGTGTCCGGACATAGCACATGAGGTATATAATCCGGGAACTTCATCGATAGCTCCGATCACGGCCACACCATCGGCACATTTATCGCTCCATCCTGCCCAAGTTCTTACGATCTTTGCATTGGAAAGAACCGGGAAGTATTTCATGATCCCCCTGCATATACAGGGTGCCGTCTTGGCATTTGAAACTGGAGTCCCGTTATCCTTATTACATCCTTCATATCCCGATGATCCACCAAATACAAATGAGCCGTGCTTTGTCTGATGACCGTAAAAATCAGCCTCGGCCGTTCCCAGCATCTGATCAAACATATGCGGCTCGGCCTCGGTCACAAGACACTCGAGCAATGATCTCGTCATCGGGATATCAACCCCTACGGTTCCCAGTATCGCTCTGCTGTCGTAGCCGGCGGCAACAAGAATATTTTCACCTTCAAATACATCACCGGATTCACAGATGACTTTTCTTACCCTGCCCTTGACACATCTGAGCTCCGTTACCTTCTCCCCTGATATGAACCTGACACCCCTTCGTCTTGCCATCTTATAGTAGCCAAGGGTTGTGGTAAGGGGATTGGCATGTCCGTCCGTAGGGCACCAGCTTGCACAGGTAACTTCATCCGAAAGAAAAGGATTTATGCTCCTTACCTCTTCCCCGTCTATCATCCTTACATCCAGACCGCATTTCCTTGAATTGTCTGCAAGCCTTGTCAATATCTCTTTATGCTTTTCATTTTTACCCAGACGAAGATTCCCGTCCTGATGGTATTCACAATCTGTTTCCAGTTCTTCGGAAAGACCGGGCCAGATATTCTTTATGCCGTACATGACCAAAGGAAGTTCTCTCACATCCCGGCCCGACTGCCTTACACCGCCTCCGTTCCTGCTGGATCCTCCGTTTCCGATATGATCGCTCCCTTCAAGCACGATCACGCTCAGTCCTCTCTTCGCAAGGTAATACGCAGCCGAATTGCCTATTATACCTCCGCCGATTACGATCGCTTCCGCATTAGCCTTCATGATGATCGACCTCCCTTGCTTCGTTTGCGAATACATTCATCTCAATAGGACGCATGGGAACCCTGCTTGTGGCAGGTTCAAGTTCTGCCGGAGAGACTCCCAGTTCCCTTGCCACGATTCCCTTTACAAGTCTTGAACAGGTCTGTCCCTGGCACAGTCCCATACCGGCCCTTAAATATCTTCTGATCTCCGTGATAGTCCACATCCCGTCATGCACCGCCTGCCTGATCTCACCTTTTGTTATCTCTTCACAGCGGCAGATAAGCATATCATCATCCGCTCCCGGGACAAAGGGACCTATATCTCTTGATCTGTCATTTACACTGTTCATACTGCCGCCTCCTCTGTTTTCGCCTTGAAGAATCTGGCTTTCATCGCATATTCCTTAGGCACCCTGATTGTAAGCAGATTTGTCTTATCAAATGCCTTTAAACTTTTAACCGAAACAACGGTAGCCTCACAGACTTCCTGCCCGTTCCTGCCAAGAGCGATCCCCCTGGTCCCTTCCGAAGGTAAAGGCAGAAATTCATAAGGAAGTGTGACTGTCGCGCTTCCGTCTCCGCAGTCTTCATCAACCAGAAAGATCGCCTGACCCGAACAGCTTGCCACGCACATGCCGCAATTTACGCATTCACCGTCGGCTACGGCAATAGGAAGTGATGTGATATTATCCCCTATTGAGATACATTTCTTACCGCTTGCATCCTGGCATGGGTTACACGGAATATTCTGCGTGCATTCTATTACAGGATGAATACCCTTCCTGTGTGTGACACCCGGAAACCTTTCGATCTCGTCGTCACCGACAAAGCCCTTCTTTAAGAGATTTTGCGAAATATCTATTCCTTCTTCGGTTTTTTCAATGTTCTTACCGCGGTTCTTTGGTGCAAACATTCCCTGACGCAGTCCGTCAAGAGCCTTATCCAGACCGGCAAGCTCCCTTTCCATGACTTTGTCATCTATATATCCGAGATATTCGGCGGCAACAATACCTGCCATTCTTCCTTCTATCATCGCAGAAGACGCTTCCTCGATCCCGGAAACATCACCGGCAACAAATACGCCGGGTATTGAAGTACGACCGTACTCATCACAGATAGGCACCTGACCTCCCCGTTTCGGATTATCTTCCATCCTGGCACCTGCCATTTTCAAAAGCTGTGACATGGGTGATAAACCTACCGCAAGACATATGGTATCCACATCAAAATGCTTTTCCGTACCGGGAATAAAGTTGAATTTATCGTCTATCTCGGCGATCGTCACACCTGTAACATATTCATCACCTTCCGCACGGACAATGGTATGGGAAAGATAAAAGGGTACACCGGTCCTTGCGACCTTGGCTGCATGTACACCGTATCCGCCAACCCTCAGCGCGGCATCGACCAGTGCCACAACCTCACATCCGCTTTGTAACAGTTGGAAAGAAACGACCAATCCCACATTACCGGATCCAAGCATCAGTATCTTTTTCCCCGGCTTAACACCATGCAGGTTCATCATCGTCTGTGCCGCACCCGCACCTATGACTCCCGGCAGGGTCCATCCGGGGAATGTTACCATGTTCTCGGCTGCACCCGTAGCGATCACAACCGCATCCGCCTTATAATGGCATATCTCTTCCCCTATCCGGACTACTACTTCTTTATCCTGATACAGGCCTATAACTGTGGCATTAAGTACTACCTTGACCCCGGCTTCATCAGCCTCATCCAGCAATTGCTGTCCTATGACAAAGCCCCTGACCTTGGCACGATGCTCCTTTGAACCGAAAAACTTGTGTATCTGCTTGAACAATTGTCCGCCGGGCTTTTCATTTTCGTCGAATACAACAACGTCAAGCCCCTTTTTTGCTGCCTCTATTGCTGCCGAAAGACCTGAAGGTCCGGCACCCACAATGATCAGATCATATCTTTTCATCTCACTCAACCTCCAAACTATTGGTCTTCAAAGGGTATTCCGCTGACACCGTACTGTGTCTGAACTCTCATTCCATCCTTAAGCGGTGTGATACATGTCCGGATATTCGGTACGCCGTCCACGATCATGACACAATCCGTACAACGGCCGATAGCACAAAAAATCCCTCTGGGCTTATGCTCCTTCTGTGTATATCTGTGTACCATCAGACCCGCGGCTTTAAGGGCTGCTGCGATCGGCTCACCTTCGTAACCCTCTATCTCTTTCCCATCCATAGTGAATTTAACTGTTTTCCCTTTTTTCTGGACTCCCAGAATAGGATGTTCTTCTATTCTCTCTGACATATGATCCGCTCCTCTCATGGCATATCGGGATGATCCCAAAGTTTAAGACTTACACCCAGGCCAAGACGTTTTGCATTTTCATAACAGACCTTTCCCCAGGCAACATCTTCTACCGGCATACCACCAACCGAATAAACAAATATCTCTTCATCACTGACTCTCCCTTTATGTTTCCCGGAAATGATATCACCCAGATCTATGATCTCATCCATTGATATCAGTCCGTCGTGAACCATGTCCGTGAACTTGGAACCGATGATGTTATTTGCTCCAAAAGACGGATACGGGAATTCCTCGGCCCAGGCCTCATACAGCTTGATATTGTCAACGACCAGTGAACATGTGCTAAGCTCCTTTGCATCCATATCGAATGCACTTACTCCGATAAGCACAGCACCGGGTTTTATCCAGGACTTTTTAACATACGGATATGTAGACGGATCCGTGTTTCCTGAATTTGTAAAGGATACAACATCCGAAGCTCTTATTAGTTCCTCTAAGGTTTCAACTGCTTCCACATGCTTTAAGCCCGGATACTCATCTTTAACATAGGATATAAAGTTATTAAGCGAAGTCTTTCCACGACCCTTAACCAGCAGAGTATCTATCTCGGGACAGACATCCATTATTGCAGCCAGTGAAGTTCGCCCCATAACACCCGGACCGCATATACCGCACACCTTTGCACCCTTCCTTACCAGATACTTGGCACCCACACCGGGTATTGCCCCGGTTCGGTAAGCGCTTAACAGGTTTGCACTCATAAGGGCAAGAGGAGCTCCTGTGTCCTTATCATTCAACATGACCGTAAGTATCGATCTGGGCAGTCCCTTCTTATGATTGGCTGTATTTGATCCGTACCATTTCATTCCCATAAGATCGAAGGAACCGCCTATATAAGCAGGCATTGCCATAAACCTGCGGTCTTCTCCTTCATCCTTTGGCATATTGGGAAAGGGTGAGGATTTGGGAAATGAAACCTGACTTCCGTGCGAATTGTGGTTTTCACCTCCCATTACATAGTCACCCGCATTAAGGCAGGTTACCACTTCTTCCATAGCCTCAATACACGCTGTCATATCCTTAACGCCGGCCTTTATCATGTCTTCTTCATTCAGATATAAAAAATCAATTTCCGGATAGCTCATTTTATCGACTCCCTTCCGTCCCTATCCTCAGATCATCTTTCAAACTGCTATTTCATAAACGGCTCGTTCCACAGATTAAGCTTCGTTCCGATACCAAGTTCTGCAGCTTTCCTGTAGCATTCATATCCCCAGGCCACGTCCTCTATAGGCATTCCTCCGCTTGAACACATCACGATCTCATCCGGACTTTTTCTTCCGGGAGATATCCCGTTTACGATATCGCACAGGTTCAAAACCTGCTCTCTTTTTATCTTTCCTTCTCTTACAAGGTGGATGAAATGTATACCCATGATCACCCATTCCCGCTTTCTGCCGAGCTCGTCGACAGGCCCTCTGGCAATGAAATTGTTCATGTACTTGTCATACATTCCGTAATTATCAACTACCATCGTCGTTCCGGTTAGCTCGTCAAAATCACGGTATAAGAAGCTTCCCATCGAAAATACGGAGGCTCCTTTCTTAAACCAGTCAAGATGGAATTCCTCTGCTTTATCCGGGGTGACCGACATGGCCTCACTGATAACATCCGCACCCTCACAGGCCTCCTTTAATGTCTCACATATCTCGATCTCTTTAACCTGCGGGTATCTTTCTTCCACAAACTTCTTAAAAGAAAGGGTTGATGCCGACGTTGGGGAGGATCCTTTGATCTTGACCTTATTGATCTTAGGAAGGACAGCCATATAACACATGAGCGCACACTTATTGATCACTCCCGGGCCTAGTATCGACAGGACCTTTGAATCCTTGTTTGCCAGATACCCCGCAGCCATCGCAGGCATGGCACCCGTACGCATTGCGCTTAACAGATTGGCCGACATATATGCTATTGGAGCACCCGTATCAACATCATTAAGCGTTGCCATCAGTATCGATCTGGGTAATCCTTTCTTAAGGTTCTCATGATTTGATCCATAACACTTCTGACCTGCGATATGAAACCTTCCGCCAAGATAGGCAGGCATTGCATTAAACCTCCTATCAGGACCGTTATCAAGCGGAAAATCCGCTATGTCCTTAGCCTTTGGAAAGTTGATCTGCAGGCCGTGTTCATCACCCTTGGGGCCGCCCATGATATAGTCGCCCTTTCCGAACAGGCTCATGACATCTTCCATGGTCTTTACGCATCTGTCTGCATCAAGAACACCGGCCCAGATCATATCTTCTTCACTTAAGTACAGAAAATCGATCGACATAGTATCATCTCCAATCATTACTCTTTTATTCTTTAAGCTTGGTCCACATTTCGTTATAGATATCCAGGGTTTCACTATCAAGGTTCTCTATATAACTTCCCTTTGCAATGGCATCAGCCGGAGGGTTCTTTGCGGGATTATTGCTGTAATCATCACCCATGATCGCGATCGCATCGGTATTTGCGCACAGATACGGGAACTCTTCAAGGACCATTGCCATGTTCTCGGGATCCATTATGAAATTGATCCATGTGATCGCGTTATCATAGTTGGGAGCATCCTTTGTTACTACCCAGTTATCAAAGAAGAGGTATGCACCTTCATCAGGATATACAACCTTTATTGACGGAACCTCTTCCATAGCCATGGCTATCTCGGCACTCCATATCATTCCTGCAGAGCAGTCACCCGAAATAAGCGCACTCTTCGGCGAATCGGAATCATAAAGGGCAACATTCTTCTTAAGCTCCATCAGCTTGCCGGCAACTTCTTCCAGCTTAGCGGGATCAGTTTCTGAAAGATCATATCCAAGCGACTTGGATGTCATTCCGATAACAGCACGTAAATCATCCAGGATCACCACTTCACCCTCAAGCGCCGGATCAAACAGGTCGGCATAAGAAGTGATATCGATATCAACTTTATCGGTGTTGACAGCTATAGCTCCCGCACCTCCCATATAGGGTACCGAGAACTTGTTTCCCGGATCGTAGCTTGGATCCTTGTAAGAGTCTCCTATATGTGAGAAGTTGGGAAGCTTGTCAAAATCAAGCTCGGCAAGCATACCCTGCGCGATAAGCTGAGCCACCATATAGTCACTGGGCTGCAGGACATCATATGCACCAGCGGCTTCCGATTTAACCTTTGCAAGCATGTCCTCATTGGAAGAGTATGTAGAAACATTTACCTTTATACCTGTTTCTTCCTGGAACTTGCTTACTACGGAATCGGGAAGATACTCTGTCCAAACAAAGAGGTTAAGTTCTCCCTTTCCTGCGGGTGCATCTGACTTTGCGCCCCCACCGCACCCTGATATGTTCATTGCCGTTAAAGCTAAAACCAATAATGCCGTTATCATTCTTTTCTTCATAATATCTCTCCTCCTATCCCGTCTGATATCAGACTTTATTATGCTTACCGGATAAAATACCGCTCTGCGTCAGGATCACCAGGCCGATCGTACCCAGCAATATGAGCGTTGAGAGTGCATTTACATCCGGCGAAACACCGCTTTTGATGCTTTCCATTACCTTCAGTGGATAAGTCTTTGTCTGTCCGTTAACAAAGTAGCTGATGATAACATCATCTATCGAAAGCGTAAACGCCAGCAGGGCTCCTCCTGCAATTCCCGGTGCCAGGACCGGAAGGGTGATCTCAAAAAATGTCACAACCCTGTTCGCACCAAGATCCATGCTCGCCTCCTCAATGGAAGAATCATATCCCGACAGTCTGGCCCTTACATTGAAGATCACATAAGGAACGCAGAAGCTTACGTGTGAAAGGATCAGGGTCAGCATTCCTCTCGGAACTCCCGTGTTTGAAAATATCGTCAGAAGAGCAATGCCGATAACGATCTCCGGAATTACTACCGGGATATATAACAATCCGTTGATCACTCCTTTTCCTTTGAATTTATACCTGTAGATCCCGACCGCACCAAGCGTTCCGATGATCGTCGACAGCAGGGTGCTGGTAAGGGCTATTATCATGGTCTTGGCAAAGGATTCAAGGAGCGATGAGTTGCTCCACAGTTTTACATACCAGTCGAAGGTAAAACCCTTCCAACTGAGGTATGGCTTTGATGTTGTGGCGTTAAATGAATTGGCCACGACAACAAAGATCGGAAGGAATAAAAACAGGTATACTGCCATGCAGAATACTATGCTGATACCTTTTTTTCTTTTTTCTTTTCTTATCTTCTTCATAGGCACACCTTATACTCCCAGACTTTCCATATCACCGCCCAGTCTCTGATACAGCTTTACCAAAAGCAATGTAAGCAGGATCAGGATTATTGACAGTGCTGCTCCAAGCGGCCAGTTGTTTGCGCTCTTAAACTGTCTTTCGATCAGGTTACCGATCATATCCGTATTGCCTCCGCCCAGGATATTCGAAACAAAGAAGTAACCGAGGCAGGGGATAAATACCATTATGCATCCGGAAAATATCCCTCCCGATGTCAGCGGAAGGATAACTTCAAACAATGTCCGGACCGGTTTGGCTCCAAGATCGCTCGATGCCTCTAAAAGGCTTCCGTCAAGCTTTTCTATTGCCGTATATAACGGAAGGACCATAAAGGGAACAAAACAGTAAACCATACCCAGTACCGTTGTTCCCGTCTTATACAGAAAATCAACCGGCTCCTGTATGATATGCAGAAACTGCAACGCTTTCACAAGCCATCCGCTGTTTCCCAGAAAAGATCTCCATCCGTAGATCCTTATCAGTGAATTGGTCCAAAACGGGATGATCACCAGCATATACAGTAATTGCCTCTTCTTGCTTTTGGTCCTGGCAATGATATATGCAAAGGGATATCCGATAAGAACACATAAGACCGTGGTAATAAAGGAGATCAGCAGGGATCTTGCATAAATCTTTAAGTAGTCTACCGAAAGAAGCTTGCCGTAATTTTCGGCGGTAAAGCTGTATACCACGTTATAGTATTCGTCTGTCCCGCAAAAACTCATCACGGCCACGAAGACAAGCGGAGCAACAACCAGAAACATAAGAAGCAATGATACCGGTCCGACCGTAACAAAAGCAGGAAGTGTATTCGACCTGAACTCATGCTTTGATCTTTTTCCGTCCATATCTGTTCCTCCTTTCCACATTTTTTCAGGCAAGCTTGATCTCATCCAGGATCTTAAAGATCTTATAACTGTCGTTGTGTATAAGGACCGCATCTGCGGGTTCCCAGTAGGGATATATCCTGCTTCCGATTTCCGGCAGCTCCTGGCCCGCGAGCCTCTCGATCTTTAACTCATTTCCGTTGGGAAGTGAAACTATGCATTTCAAGACCGATCCGACGTATATGTAGTCCTTTACAACAGCCACAAGCTCAAAGCCATCATGAGGTTCCTTAGCGAATCTCATTTTTTCGGGTCTTACGGAAACGGTTGCATATTCCAGTATTGAAAAACTCTCATCGCATTTTACCTTCACCGCTCCGTTCTCAAGAGTTATCGTTGCGATACCGTCCGTAATGCTTGTTACACAGCCGTCATAAGTGTTTGTTTCGCCGATAAAAGTCGCTACAAACCTTGTTGCGGGATGCTCATAAATCTCTGTGGGGGTATCCAGCTGGTCCACGATACCGTCATGCATGATAGCTATCCTGTCGCTCATTGTAAGGGCTTCTTCCTGGTCATGCGTAACATAGATAAATGTTATGTTCAACTTCTTCTGCAGTCTCTTCAGTTCAAGCTGCATCTGCTTACGAAGCTTAAGATCCAATGCACCCAGCGGCTCATCCAGAAGAAGTACCCGGGGCCGGTTGATAAGGGCCCTGGCTATTGCTACCCTCTGCTTCTGTCCGCCGGAAAGCTGTGAGGGATACCTTTTTTCAAAACCGGTAAGCTGAACCATATCCATCATTTCCAAAACGCGTTCCTTTATCTCTTCCTTCGGAACCTTCTTCATCTTCAATCCATAAGCGATATTGTCGAAGATCGTTTTGTGCGGGAATAAAGCATAAGTCTGAAAAACGGTATTTACGTTTCTTTCGTAAGGTTCCTTTTCCTCGACAGGTACACCTTCAACTTTTATGGATCCGGTAGTCGGTTCTTCAAATCCGGCGATCATCCTTAAGGTAGTTGTTTTTCCGCATCCCGAAGAACCGAGCAGTGTCAGGAATTCTCCTTCATTCACAATAAGGTTCAGATCCTTTACTACATGGTTTGAACCGTATCTCTTATTCACGCCGATCATTTCTACTATCGTTCCCATACGAACACCTCCGGCTACAATGCCTTTACTCCTCTTTCTCCTGTACGGATCCTTACCGCATCTTCCACGTTTTTGATGAAGATCTTCCCGTCTCCCACATGATCCGTTGCACACACTTCACAGATATTTGCTATCACGGTCTCAACATCTTTATCATTAACGACCACTTCCACCTTAACCTTGGGAAGAAGATTGATCGTTGTCTTGTATCCCTTGATCTCGTTTACCGTTTCTTCGGTCCCGCCCTTCTGGGTACCGCATCCCATAGCCGTTGACAAAGTCATTCCTCCGCAGTGAACCCTGTCCAGCACCTCCTTGACATCCTCAAGTTTCTCGGGTCTTATAAAGATATTTAATTCCTTCATTGTCTATCCCTCCTCTTCCTGTTGCTCTTAATAAATAAGCAAGGGCGCTGTGTTAATACAGCGCCCTTGCTCCAAAAAAGCTTCGTCATTCTTTTATGAGCAATATAGACCTTTCTTACCGGTATTTCAACTAATCAAAATGACCGTTTTTATAGCACTTTTTAAGTAGTTCTACTCCTTTTCAAGTATCATCTTAAACAAACCCGTCCTATTATTGATCCCCAACTTACGGTAAACATTAAGTATATGCTTCTTAAGGGTGTTTTCCGCAATGATCATCGTTTCACAGATCTCTCCATTGCTGCGTCCTTCCATAAGAAGCTTAAGGACAGCCTCTTCACGTCTCGTAAGATCATACTTCTCGGCAGCTGCTTTCACCGAAAGCTTTTCACCCGTGTGATCATTACTTTTCTTTTGCTGATATAAGCGGTAAGCCAGATGATCCTTCAACAGATCCAGGATAAAAATATCATCATATACAAAATCGTCTTTTCCTATGGTCCTGTAAAAAGTCACAACCCCTACAAACTCCTTTTTTCTGGCCAGTACCATCTGCAGGGAATAATGCCATTGATTTGCTTTATAGACCTTTTTGTAATAATCCTCTTCCACTCTTTTTGAATCGGAGATTATGTCCGTCTCACGGTATATCAGTGTTCTCCCGCCATAGAGGATCCCCCTGCTGTAGTCGATCTCTTCATATACCATGGACAGGTCTTCCTCACAGTTATACAGAACAGGAGATACAAGCCTGTTCTCACCATCGGGAGAAGCAAGATGAAAATCCGCACTGTCATAATCGATCAGCATCTTCATCTGGTCGAGAAACTGTTCACGCATTTCGGTAATGTTGCTAACAGTGTATATCTTGTAAATTATGTTGTTCAATAAAATCCAGTCGTTTGTTTCAAGTGTTCTCATATACTGTTTATCCTTTTTTGATCCTTAATCTATCAGATCATTCTGAAATCTGGACAGGTGTTCATACGGCAGGATCTGTCTGCCGCGAAAGAGGCCGCAGCCATCATTTATAAGCTGGTTATTCAGGGCTTTGAACATGTTGACCTTTACGGCCGATAAGTCCAGTTCCTGCAGTTTCTTAAGTCTTTCATAGGCTTCATCGTATGCCTTGCACTCTCCTGCGGGTATGATATCACGCCTGCTCCTGCTCTCTTCCTGTCTTTTCTCATATCCTGAATGGTCAGCTTCTCCTATTTCCGCAAAATCATCCATCGTTTTTGTCCTTAACTGGACTTCCGTATAACATCTTGCCAGGTTATCATAGAAGGTGATATGCAGGGACTGATATCCCGATACACGCGGCTGTCTTATATAATCCCTGTAATACGGACGGACATTTTCACCGAGATCATAAATATCCGTTCCGTCTGTATATCCTGACATTTCAGGCGTAAACCCATGTTCTTCAAGAAATCCCGGCAACGTGTTTGCTATATCATATAAATATTTCAGTTCCTCAGCTTCGATCCTTTCCTTATCGGAAACATGACACAGGGGTAGGGATATCACTATCCGGTATGCTATAAGGTCTCTGAAACAGTTAAGATTATTCTTTATTTCAGCTTCACTCGGATATCTTCCTTTTTCCTTGTAATAGTTATATATGAATTCCAGAATGTAACCGTTAAATTTCTCCTCCGCACGTATAAGCGACTTTATCCTTCCCTTAAACGTAAAGGCAAGAAAAGGATACTTCTTTGTCATATACAGATAGTATCCCTTGATCCTCTGTGACTGTGAAGAGAGGAAATCATTGTGTTCAAGAAGCTCTATTATCTGCATGAGAAAATTGCTGTGGGCAAGATCTATGGTATTATGCGATCTCAGCGCCTCAGCCTTTAAGTCTGTTGCGTACTGTATAAGTATTTTAAGTACTGTATTTCCGTCATACAGATAATCGTTCAGGGTGATCATTTACAAATCCTTTCTGTTGTTTAAAGTTCATCTTCTTCAGGGATCAGCTTATACACAGCTGTGTTCTGATATGCCAAGGTTTCATTATGAGCAAATGCGACAATCCCGGAAATAGGTGCTCTTACTTCCTGAAGTACATCTGCCGTGTAGGGATCGCTAATAATTGCAAGCACCTGACCTGCCTCAACCTTTTCTCCTGCTTTGGCACATTGTTCAAAAAACCCCGCATGCATGGCTCTTACATCGATAAAATTCTGGCTTTCTACCACTCTTGAGATATAGCCCTCATAACCTCTGTATTCGATCACTCCCTGTTTGCACAGGAAATTGAATATCGCATCAACAGCCTGTTTTGCACTGTTCTTGTCAATATCACCGGTGCTTGTTGTATATATTGAAAAAGCATCGGTTTCCCATAGCTGCCAGTTATAATTTAAGGTTGTTGTATCGAATGGTCTGGGATTATGAAGCACTACATACGGCAGACCAAACTGTTTAGCCAGTTCCACATTCTCTGCACCCGTTTTCATCATCCTGACCTGCGGTACAAAGTTACCCGGCATGTAAAATGAAGCAAACTGTATACCATATCTGTAATCCTTCACTTTTCTGAAGATACCATCTGCGATCCGCTGTGTTGTCTCTCCCAGTTCATATCCGGGAAACATCCTGTTTATATCAGTATTATCGATAGTCCAGAATCTTTTTTTCGTGTTTACCGAATACGAATTGCCGCATGGAATAACAAGTATTTCCTTACCTTCTTTTATCCTGCCCTTTCCCTCCAATAAGCTCAATTTCTTTATCAGCTGTGAACACACGTAAATCTGTTGGAATTCATTTCCGCGCAGTCCTCCGACTATGCAGACAGAAGGTTCACCGGATCCGAAACGGTATCCGCTCACCCTGAAGTCATCACGGTAAAGGGCCTTTATCTCATATAGTACTTCTTTTTTCATCCTCTTCCTCCGTATACTTAAGACAAAGCTTCCGCACGAAGTATCCTGCCAAGAAGCGAGCCCTCATCAACTATGGGATATTCCCTTATGGTAAAAAGCCAGCCACTGCCCGGTGCCTTAACTTCGCTTAGCAGTTCTCCTGTCAAGGGATTTACGATCATCCCGATGCACTCATCCTGCTCCACCATGGAACCGTGAGTTATTTGTTTCATAAATATACCCGAAACTTCAGCATTCAGATAATAAACATCCTGCCCCTTTTCATCATTGCTTAATACGGGAATGTGTGTGGGTTCTACTTTTTCCTTCCAAATACCAAGCTCTGACATCAGAGAGAAAATCCCGTCCACCAGCTGGTCCCCATACTCTTTTGTAATGCGCATTCCCACACCCATTTCTACAACCAGTGTATTTATTCCGCAATTGTTTAAACTGTATGCAAAGGTGGATTCAAGTACCGTACTTGCACCATGTACCCATATAAAATCTACATTCGATTTTTTTGCGATCGGTACAAGAGTCTGTTTATGCTCCTCATTGATCCGGATCTGCGGGATTTCGGTTAGAAAGATATTGCTTGCATGTATATCAAGAACAAGAGCGGTACCCTGCATATCATTTAAGATCTCTGCCGCTATGTATTCGTTCATATCGCCATTATGGTTTCCCGGAAAGAGCCTGTTCATATCCAGATCAAAGGCCGGGATTCCTCTTGTAATATTATCTATACCAAAAGGGTTCATGGCCGGATATATATCAACAATCCCGGAAAGAAAACAGGCCTTTTCCCTTATGCGTCTTGTGAGTTCATAGCAAACATACTGACCCTCAAGCTCATCTCCATGGATTCCCGTAACAATTGCTATCCTTTTATTATCCTTTTCAAGTTCAGCCGTTTGTGCCCCATCCGGCATGAGTCTGTGTTTTAATATCTTTAGATCCTCATCTACCGGAAGCTCGGTCCTTACAACAGTTTCTATAAGATCAATCATCCCTGCTTTCCTCCACCACTACATTGATCTCCTGTATCTGCCTGGGAGATCCGTAAAAATACCCCTGATTTATGGTACAGTCTCTTGCGTCTCTTCCATGAGAAATACAGATATATTGATCATCAACCATACAGTTATTGGTCGGATCAAACCCAACCCATTTTCCCCCGTCACATACCTCAACCCAGGCATGTGATGCTCCTTCTCCCGTCATCATCCCAACCACATATCGGCTTGGTATATGTTCCTTTCTCAGGAGCGCAAGAAAAATATGCGCATAGTCCTGACATACCCCCATACCAAATACGGCTGCTTCCTCTGCTGTAGTTGTTACCTGTGTGATTCCCTGAACATACTTAATGCTTGAATGAACACCTTCCATCCATCGCAATGCTTTTTCTGTTATGGCTTCTTTTTCAGGAGTCCCTGCTGACAGTTTTTTGTATAATTTGTCCAGCGTCGGACCAATTTTTGTAAGGTCCGTATTGTATCTGAACATACCGATCTTATGTGCATCCGCGACCGGCTGAAAGGCATCACCATATACATAAGCCATACCGTCCACACTTACACAGAATTCCGTGTGTGATTTTTCCACTACTCCGTATATGCATCTGTTGCCAAAAGAATCCATTTCCGTTCCGCCAACATGCAAAGGTGTGATCTGTATATTCAGGTTAGTGATCTTCTGTCTTTCGCTGTCTATCGGAAAACAACGAAGAGTAAAATGGTGACGGTTAACCGGTTCCGGAAACAACAACCGCATATGATATTGAAAATCCAGTTTACGCATTTTCTGTTCTTCTCTCTTCGTCATCAAACAGCGACTCTATCTCTTCAACCACTAAATCATTAGGGATTTCCGACATTTCAACCAGATAGTTTAAATGGGCAAGCTTCATTGTGTTGTATTTAAGCCCTGTACGGTTTATCCTCGTGTTCAGTCGTTTCATCTCCCGCCTTAATCGTACCGGATCCATCTTCATCCTTGCATACAGATCGATCCGCTCTATCCGTTTGCCCAGCTTGATTATGCTTCTGACATGCTCATTATCAATATCGTCATCCACCATTCCCCAGAATGCCACAATATTATCTACAACCTTCTGAAGCTGGATAAGAGGTGCCTGTGATGCCTTGGCCTTGTTCATCGCATAAACTGCGAGCTGAATATAGGCAAGGGTCTCACTTCCGATTTCCTCTCTCAGCACTACTGCATTGTCATAGGCCCTGATAAGGTTTGAATATATTGAATTGGTATCGTTCTCATCAAAACAATATCTTTGGATAAAGTCATCCTTTGAATTATAAATATTCGGAATATCCTGAGCCTTGCAAAAAGCATCATAATCCTCTTCCTTCAGTTCTATCAGGGAATCAAACCGTTTTTCATATTCATGTATGGTCGTATATACCCTCTCACTGTATCTACCAAGCCAATATAGCTGGTCACTGTGTTCTAACGATAATATAGCCATAATCATTCCTCCATAACCCATGTATCTTTAAAACCACCGCCCTGTGATGAATTTACGATAAAGGAATCCGGATTTCTTGAAAATCTCGTAAGACCGCTCTTCCACACCATGGGTTCATCAGCCATAAGCACAAATGCCCTTAGATCTGCTTTCCTCGGGACAGCTTCTCCGTTTTCATATATATCTATATCAAGAAAATCGATCACCTCCTGGGCAATGAACCTTCTTGGCTCCGCCTTCAGCATCGCGATAAATCTATCCTTCTCTTCCCCGGTCATCCCGCTTCCGAAAACAACTCCATATCCCCCGGCTTCCGCAACATCCTTAAGTACCAAAGAATCAAAATGCTCAAGAACATATTCCATATCCTTTGGATAGAAGGGAAGATATGTCGGCGCATTATGCAGAATCGGTTCCTCGTCCAGATAATACCTGACCATATCGGGAACGAAATAATAGATTCCCTTATCGTCTGCAACACCGTTTCCCGGAGCATTTATGAGCGCAACATTGCCCTTCCTGTAAATGTCATATATATGGGGTATGCCGATAACCGATTCCGGATTGAAATTCATCGGATCAAGGTATTCATCGGAGATACGTCTGTAAACGGCTCCTACTCTTTCCTTACTCCCCGAATAATCCTTAAAGAAAAGGTGATCATTCTCTACAACAAGCTCATTCCCGGTAACAAGGTGGGCTCCCGTCTGTTCGGCAAGATATGAATGCTCAAAGTATGCAGCATTGTATCTTCCGGGTGTCAGGATTACTGTATGTCCTCCGACATTTACATGATCCATTGTTTTTCTTAACAGCTTCGCGTAGTTTCTGTTATCCGAGATTGCATTCTTTTTAAATGTCTCCGGTGAACTTCTCCGGCAGATCTCCCTTGCTATCATGGGATATGATGCGCCGGACGGTATCCTCAAATTATCCTCAAGAACATACCACTCGCCATCTTTTGCCTGCACAAGATCTATTCCGGAGATATGCGTAAATACATCCTTAGGCGGTCTTACACCCTCGCATTGTGCCAGGTATCCGCTCCCCATATAAACAAATTCTTCCGGAACCACATTATCACGTATGATTTTCTTGTCTCCATAGATATCCTTTATAAATTCATTAAGGGCCATAACCCGCTGTTTAAGTCCCCGTTCAAGATAATCAAACTCATCCCGGCCTATTTTTCTCGGGATCATGTCAAATGGGAACAACTGCTCCTTAAAAGTCCCGTTTTTATATATGCCAAACCTCACGCCGTATCTTGCCAGTAATTCATTTACCGTATCGGAATATGAATATAATTCTTCTTTTACCATGCGCATCCCTCCTCGCTCATGATATAAAAAAGGCGGCCTGCATACGAATCCGTAACGCAGAACGCCTTTGTTCACTTGATGTTAATAAAAAAACGGAGCTGTAATCACTTACAGCCCCATTGCTTGCCACAATTATATGTTCTCATGATAGAAATGTCAATATTTGCGATTTACAAATCCTTAAGCCACAGCTTGACTGATGCATCACTCGGCATACGCCAGTCTCCTCTCGGCGACAGGGAGACCGAACCCACTTTAGGGCCGTCGGGCAGGCAGCTCCTCTTAAATTGCTGGGAGAAGAAGCGTTTAAAGAACTTCCCAGCCGCCTCCCGTACCTCTTCCAAGGTCAGTTCCGGATACGCTCTTAATGCATAAGCCGCAGTCCTTGACGGTTCAAAGCCGTACCTTAATGTATATCGGATCCCCCGGATATCGGAATACAGCTTTTCCATGGTATGAATATGTCCTGACAGTTCCTCAACCTGCTTGGATACAAGTGCATTCTGAAGTGACTCCTCCCTGGATTTTTTTACTTGCTGATATGAATGTATGACAGTCATAACGGCAAAGAATGCTATTACACCAAACAAGTTAAGGATCGAACATATTCTTTTATCATCATCACATATGGCTATAAGCATATAGTCCCTCCAATATACTTGAATTATATCAGTTTTTATTCGACAATCTTCACTTATGTAGTGAATGGTCGATTTTTTGTAGTAAGCAGCAGCATACAATAGAATCACAAAAAAGAGGATACCTTTCGATCAATGTCATTAAGTTAAGATGACACTACAAAGATCTCTATATCAGAAATGGTATAGGGGTCTTTTTTTATAAAAACACTTGACATGAGCAGCAAAATGTGCGGCCGCTTTCGCTACCGATTGAATAAAGAGGTAGCGAATGCGGCCCTTGTAATTAGCAAAGAGTTAATTGCAGGGAGGTGCTTATATGAAACCAAAACACATTAAAAA
>ODAI013241096.1_pt1 | contig 46378 bp, 36 predicted proteins | sample 1539321 | NCBI WGS metagenome assembly ODAI01 (sample SAMN02144231, study PRJEB22623) | gut metagenome | biome: sheep rumen | host: Ovis aries | place: New Zealand
CTCTTCAACCTGTTCTTCACACTCGGTATCTTGACATCTTTCCAGGCTGCCCTGACGATGCCTGGTATCGCCGGTATCGTGCTGACACTGGGTACGGCTGTGGATGCCAACGTACTTATCTATGAGCGTATCAAGGAAGAACTCCGCAAGGGTCTCAGCGTGAAGGAGTCTCTCAACAAGGGTTACTCCAACGCTTTCAGCGCCATCTTCGACTCTAACTTCACATCACTCATCACCGGTATCATCCTGCTCTACTTCGGTACAGGTCCCGTGAAGGGCTTCGCCACAACCTGGATCATCGGTATCGCCGTCAGCTTCTTCACAGCTGTGTTCATGACCCGTCTGGTATACGACTATATGCTCAGCAAGGACAAGTGGACCAACCTGACCTTCGTGACAGGTTACTCCAAGAACCTGATGCAGAATGCCCACTACCATTTCATGGGCATGTATAAGAAGACCTTCACCATCTGGGGTGTCTTCGCTGTCATCTGCTGCATCTCATTTGCTGTTCGCGGTCTGAGCGAGAGCATCGATTTCACCGGTGGTCGCAACTACGTGGTGACCCTCGACAAGGAGACTCACGTGGAGGATGTTCGTGCTGCACTCTCTGGTGCCTTCGTCAACACAATGGGTGAGAATGCCGGCAAGGAAGCCAATACCAGCGTCATCGCTCTCGGTACCGATGGCAAGACGGTGCGTATCTCTACCAACTGGGATATCGAATCGAACAATCCCGATGTAGACGATCAGGCTGAGACCATCCTCTTCAACACGCTGAAGAAGGGCGGTTTCGTCAGTCAGGCAAATGTTGACGCATTCAAGAATCCTGATGTCCGTGAGGGTGGCTCTATCATCAGTTCTGCCAAGGTAGGTCCTTCGGTGGCTAAGGATATTACATACGGTGCTATCATCAGCGTGATCATCGCCCTGATTGCCATCTTCCTCTACATCCTGCTCCGCTTCCGCAACCTCGCCTTCTCGGTGGGTGCCGTCGTAGCACTGGCTCTCGATGCCCTGCTCGTGATTGGTATGTACTCCATCTGCTGGGGCTGGGTTCCGATGTCGCTGGAGATCGATCAGGTGTTCATTGGTGCCATCCTGACGGTGATTGGTTACTCTATTAATGATAAGGTGGTGGTGTTCGACCGTATCCGTGAGAACATCGGACTCTTTGGCAAGCGTGACCGCCAGCAGTTGTTCAACGACTCGCTGAACCAGACACTGGCCCGTACCATCAACACATCAGTGACAACGCTCATCGTGCTGCTCGCCATCTTCATCCTTGGCGGTGACTCGATCCGTTCGTTCTCATTCGCCATGATCCTGGGTGTTGTATTTGGTACGCTCAGCTCACTCTTCATCGCAGCTCCTGTTGCGTACCTGACAATGGGTCGCAACATCAAGGAGGAAAACGAAACTGCAGTTGAAAAGAAGTAAACGAGAAATTTCATCTATAGCTTAGCTGACAGGCTGCGCTCATTCGAGTGCAGCCTGTTTATTTCAGATCAGCCCAGAAAACCAGTTGATATAGTATTTCCTGACTTCAGCAATGCGTCACCCGTACTGTTTTTTACATACAGTTTTCTTGAATATAGGTTGTAACGTTGTAACATTGCCGATGTACAACGTTACAACCTATAAATCACATTAAAAAAGGGCCTGCATCACTGCAGGCCCCACAACTACTAACCATCTATATTATCATTTAAATTGGTGAGAGATTACTCTTGATTACAGGTTTATGCCAAGTGTAAAGTCGAAGCCTTGGAAATTAGTCTTTATGTCATGCTTTCCACTTGAGTAATTCTGGAGCTTCATCAAATCCATAAAGTAGCCGGCCCCGATGGTGAAAGCTTCTGTAATACGGAATTGCACTCCAGCATTCCAGCCTAACTGGAAACGCTTGCAGGCTGCATCTCCGAAATCATCACTGCTGAGAATATTCGCAGACTCATCACCAACCTTCTCCTGGCCCCAAATATTAATGCGGCCATAGATGCCTGCATAGGGCTCGATACGGAAATTGTCAGAAACCTGGAATGAGTACACCAGATTGACAGGAATTTTAGCAGAAATCATATTCGTCTTGTGACCATCCTTACTCTTAAAGAACCACTGGACAGCAGCACCCGGAGACAAGAACAAAGGTATGTCACCAAGGGGAATAAAATGACTGTAGCCTAAAGTAACGCCATTGAGCGAAGTGTTCTCACTATCATGATTCGTAACGGTTATATGCTCCGTAGTAAGATTATACTGCGCATAGAACAATCCGAAACTCTCATTGTCAGCCCCATAGAGAGTGCCACTTGTAGGTTTGTACTGATAGTCGTTACCATACGTCACCTGAGCCGATACTGACACGGCCAAAGCAGCCATCGCTGCCAATGCCAAAAATCTTAGTTTTTTCATATCATCAATATTAATTAATAATTCGTTGGCAAATTTAAGACTTTTTATTCAAACAGAGTGTTCATTTTCAAAAAATTTATCGTGCAAATTCACAATTTTACCAGTCAAATTCACAAAATCACCATGCGAATTCACAATCCACCCATAATTTACCAGTAAAAAACGAGGCTATCTCATAAAAAAGAACTACCTTTGCGGCATTATGTTCCAGTCGATAGTCACATCCATGCCCATGTTTGTAAGCGGCGTTCTCTCCGTGCTACTTGCACTGAGCCTGCACCACCGTTGGGACAAGCCACGCTTCCGACTGCTCATCTTCATGGTGACCACCACCCTGCTCTATCTGGCTCACTATATCTTCTTCAACCACATTCTTGAGGCCATCCCCTTCTCCGACACCATCTACTGTTTCTGCAACCCAGCCGTCTATCCCCTGTACCTTATATATATAGAAGAGCTCACGCTTCATCGCCCAGACCGTAGTCTGCAGTTCGTCATCTTACTGCCCGCCATCGTCTGCAGCCTGGCCGTGGGAGGCATCTACATGCTGATGAATGCTGAAGAGACGACCCTCTTCATCACCGACCACCTCTACCACGACCACTACGCATCGCTCAGCGGACTTCCCTGGCTGCAAGGCATGGCCCACCTGGCCGTAAAAATCATCTTCGCCATACAGATCCCCCCAGTACTCACAATAGGCCTACGGCACATCAAGAGATACAACAAGATAGTTGAAGCCAACTACTCCGACACGGAGGGGAAGACGCTTACCCCCATCAGGACACTATTAGTACTCTTTGTGGTAGTATCGCTTTTGTCGTTCCTTTGCAACATCATTGGGCGCTACCGCTTTACCGACTCCTCAGCGCTTTTAGCCTTCCCGTCGATCACATTCTCCTTGCTCATCCTGCTCATCGGACATATCGGCCTGCAACAGGACTTCCATATTCAGAACATTACAGACAGCATCGAAGAAGAAGAGTCGTCAAAGCAGCAACAGCCCCAGAATGAGAGACAAGCACTGAGTGAGAACCTGCGACGACTCGTAGAGGCCGAGCATATCTACCTTCAACCCAATTTGAAGCTTGAAGATCTGGCCAAACATCTGAACACCAACCGCGCCTATATCTACAACGTCATCAACACGGATATGGGCATGTCGTTTTCGGAATACATCAACCGCAAGCGTATCGAACATGCCACAAGGCTGATAGAGCAGAACCCCAATCTGCTGTTGGCCGATATCGCCACCATGTCGGGATTCTCTTCGATCAGTGCTTTCTATCGCAACTTCAAGTTGTACAAGCACTGTTCACCCAGCGAATATCTGCTTCATAAGAAATAGGAAGCATCTTCTTTCACTATGGGGTAAAGTTCAATGAACTCACCCTGATGGTTCTGGCCGTCGCTGATGAGCTGGGCAAACTTCAGGCCTACGGTGTCAATGTCATGGAAACCCGGAAGTGACATATTACCGTTGAGGTCAGTGGTCGTAGGACCTGGGTGAACGGAGAATATCTCCACAGGGGAGCCTGACTGCTGGAACTCGATCGCCATCACGCCCATCATCGCATTCTGCGCTGCCTTACTGGTGACATAGGCAAGGGGGTGCCAGTAGGGGCTGATCTCCGAGGGTACGGTGATGTTGGCAATGCGCCCACCGTTGTTGACTATCAGCGGAATCAGAGCCTTGGTAAGCGCGAAGGTGCCGATGAAGTTCACGTCGAGCGTCTCGCGGATGGTGCTGATCTCCGTATGTCTGCTATCCACGCTCATGTCGCCAGGGATGCCAGCATTATTGACGAGCAGCGACAACTCCGGATATTTCTCCGAAACCTCCTTGGCGGCTTTGTCGATGTTTGCAAGGTCCTTTAGTTCGATATCCACCCATCCTGCCACATCAATGCCCAGTGATTCCAGTCTGCTGACGGCTTCAGAGGCGCGCTGCTCATGGCGAGCACCGATAATCACCTGCCAGCCACTCAGGCCGAGATGCTTTGCGATACCGAATCCGATGCCCTTATTGGCACCTGTAATCAGAACAGTCTTTTTTCCCATTTCATTTCCAGTTTTAATGTTTTGCGGGTGCAAAGGTATCGAATTCGGGAATATTCTCCAAAATATTTGCTCAATTCAGAAAATATCCCTATCTTTGCAGCAGCAAACCGATAGTCATTCCAACAGGAAGCGCAGCGGCATACCCCAACAGAATAATATTCCAAGAACTATGGCAGATACATTAGACGCGACAGACCTGCAGATACTCAGAACACTGCAAAAGAATGCAAAACTGACCACTAAGGAGCTGGCCGAGGCCGTACACCTGACCCCTACCCCCGTGTTCGAACGGCAGAAGCGGCTCGAGCGCCAAGGCTATATTAAGAAATATGTAGCCGTGCTCGACCCCGACAAGCTGGACCAGGGCCTGCAGGTGTTCTGCAAGGTAAAGCTCAAGCAGATCAACCACGAGATAGCCGACGCCTTCGTGCGCCGCATCAACCGCATACCCGAGGTGACGGAGTGTTACAACACATCGGGCAACTATGACTATCTGCTGAAGGTGCGGGCCGCAGACATGAAGCAGTATCAGACCTTCGTGCTCAACAAGCTCGGCGAGATAGAGATGCTGGCCTCCATTGAGAGCACCTTCGTGATGAGCGAGGTGAAGCAGACCTACGGTATCAACATCTGAAGCTCCCAATACGTAAAAACTATTAAATTGGTAAAAGAAACCGTGATTTGTGTAAGCTGATTACGGATTATTATTCGTACCTTTGCATCCGATTTAGAAATAAGATAATGGAACTGATTAAAGACAAGACATTCGGGGGCGAGAGGCCCCTGTTCGCAACACATGACTTGAGACTTGAGAATGTGACGATCACTGACGGCGAGTCGGGCATCAAGCAATGCCAGCGCATGGAGGCTTACGACTGTAAGTTCTACGGCAAATACCCCTGGTGGCACGTCGACGGTGCCCGCATCGAGAACTGCTACTTCGCCCTAGGCTCACGCTCGGCCATCTGGTATACCAACGACCTGGTGATGAAGGACTGCCGCATCGACGCGCCCAAGTTCTTCCGTGAGATGAAGAACCTGGAACTGGAGAACGTACAGATTACCGATGCCGACGAGACCTTCTGGAAGGTGGACGGCATCAAGATCAAGAACGTGAAGCTGCATGGCGGCACCTACCCATTTATGTTCTCGCAGAACATCTACGTAGACGGACTGGAGAGCGACTCGAAGTACGTGTTCCAGTACTGCAAGAACGTGGAGGTACACAATGCCAAGATCCTGACGAAGGACTCCTTCTGGGAGTGCGAGAACGTGACCATCTACGACTCCGTGCTCGACGGTGAATACCTGGCCTGGCACTCGAAGAACGTACGTCTGGTGAACTGTCACCTGGCAGGTGAGCAACTGCTCTGCTATACCGACAACCTGGTGCTGGAGAACTGCACTTTCGACCGTCTGTGCGACCGTGTGTTCGAGTACTCCACCGTGGAGGCCGACATCCGCGGGCACATCGAGAACATCAAGAACCCCACCAGCGGGCATATCGTGGCAGACTCCATCGGCAGCATCACCATCGACGAGAACGTACGCCAGCCAAACAACTGTGTGATAGAAACGAGAGGATAATAAGCAAGGAAATGAAATACAACTTTGACGAACCTGTAGTGCGCAGGGGAACGAACTGCGTGAAGTGGGATGAGACTGCCGACCCAGACATCATTCCCATGTGGGTGGCTGATATGGACTTCCGTGTGGCACCAGCCATCCAGAAAGCCTTGGAAGACCGCGTGGCTCATGGTGTTTTCGGCTATAACATCGTGCCGGAGAGCTACTACGAGGCCGTCATCTCATGGTTCCGCCGGCGCCATCAGTGGGAGATCAGCCGGGAATCCATCCTCTACACCACGGCTGTCGTACCAGCTGTTTCATGCGTCATCAAAGCTCTCACCATGCCTGGCGAGAAAGTGCTCATCCTGTCACCCGCCTACAATTGCTTCTTCTCCAGCATTCGGAACAATGGCTGCGAGGTGCTGGAAAGCCCGCTTGCAAGTGAGTTTAAAGTAGATTGGCAGGACTTCGAGCAGAAGTGCGCCGACGAGAAGACTACCCTCTTCCTGCTCTGCAATCCCCACAACCCCTGCGGACGGGTATGGACCCGCGAGGAACTGCAGCGGATGTACGACATCTGTCACCGCCACGGGGTCACCGTCATCAGCGACGAGATCCACTGCGAACTCATCATGCCAGACTATGAGTTTGTGCCCTTCGGCACCGTCACCGACGACTGCGTGGTGATGAACTCCCCCTCGAAGAATTTCAATACCGCAGGACTACAGATAGCCAACATCATCTGCACCAACCCTGAGTGGCGCCGTCGTATCGACCGTGCCATCAATATCAATGAGGTGTGCGACGTCAATCCTTTCGGTATCGTGGCCCTACAGGCAGCCTACAACGATAGCGAGGACTGGCTCGATGCGCTGAACCTCTACCTGTGGGAAAACTACAAGACACTCTGCGACTTCTTTGCCCGGGAAATGCCACAACTGAAGGTGACGCGCCTCGAAGGCACCTATCTCGTATGGGTAGACCACAGTGCCCTCGGCATCAGTACCGACGAGTTCTTCAATCGTCTGCTCGACGAAGGCCGCGTCTGGGTATCAGCAGGTACGATGTATGGTCCACAGACAGGCGAAGGCTTCATCCGCATCAACATCGCTTGTCCGCGAAGCCAGCTCAACGAAGCCCTCAGGCGTATAGCCAGTGTCGTCAATTCCTGACACTGGCCATACGCTTCTGATAGAACTCCCTGAAATCACTCCATTTGTAATAAGGAGCCTGTGTCGTAGGCACAGGCAACGTAGCTTCGCATCCGTTCAGCAGACATTTTACGAGGATATCGTCCGTAGCCTTTTTCCCTTTGTAGAAGATCAGCTGGATGTTGCTGGCCTTGCAGGTCTGCCAGTTCTGGTAGATATTCTTCACCTCATAGGGATCCTCGGGATCGGTATCTGCACCATTGAGGCCCAACAATACGGTCAGCGGCCCGATATAGGTATCGTGCCCGAAGCGCAAGTCGGCAATATGGTCGCTCGAACCATCGACGACAGCATCAGCCTTTTTGATAAAGTCCTCCAGAATCGGTATCACATTGTACTGGGGCTCAAACACCCAGGCATAACTACCCAGGTTCGACTGTTCCCACTGAGCAGCAATCTCCTCATCGGTGAGAATACCGTCCATCATGCCCTCATGGTCGATGCTGGGCAGCGTGGTGTAGAAGCTGATCAAGTTGGAGGCGATGCGCTTCATATTGCCTGGCAGGCCCTCTGTGCTGGTGAAGATACGGGGGATTATCTTCTCCTGCAGCGAGTTGTCATACTTGAACTTGTCACGGTTCTTCTCGAAGCGAGGCTTCACCTTGGGGAATTTCCGCTTATTAGGATTCTGATTGTCATCAGGCACCACGGCATCGAGGGTGAATCGCGACGACTGCTCACGGATCTCTATCTTCGGATTGCACTGCACCAGTTCCTGACAGAAGGCCGACATGCTGAGCACACACCGTCCGGATAGCGACGATACAGCCAGCACATTGCCACCATTCTTGAATACATCCGTAAAACGGTTGTACATCGTGCGGGCTATCTGCTGATGCTGTTCCCATCCCAGCTGCGTCAACTCGCTCACACCTGTCGTCAGCTCTTTCTTAGCCGCCATGAACTTGTCGTGGAAGGCTTTTCCGCGCTCTGTCAGCAAGTGCTTCTGATGGGCCACGGTGAGTAGCGTGTCGAGTTCCTTGTAGAGGAAACCATTCCAGTAATAGCGTGAGCCGTGACGAGCGTAGTGGCTGATGTAAAAAGGCTTATAGCCTTTGGGCGATTTCGTCAGATCGCACATTTCCTGCTGATAGGGGTAGTCGTTGCCGTAGGCCTTACGAGGATTCTCTTTCAGCTGATCGAGAGCCGAGGGTCGCTGCGCTCCGGCTGCCAGCACCAGAAGCATCAGCATCAGGATGGTCAGTAATTTCTTCATTGCGATAAGTCTTTAGTTGAACAATCTGCTACAAAGATACGGAAAAACTGGTGAAACGCCAAATAAATCTCCGACTTATTACCATCAGTTGATCAGATACGTCTTCGTCTTGCCGTTGTAGGTGGCCTTGATAGTGGCGCGTCCTTCAACGATCTTGCTGATGTCGAACGTAACACCTGGCACAGATGCCGAGGCCTTCAGCAGCGAATTGTCGCTGAGCTTCCCGTACACCTGATAGTGCGTAGCTTCGGTATATCCGTTGGCATTGGTATAGAAGACAGGCGTTGCAGGGATATTTAGGCGCTGCCCATCGGCAGTGATAGTGACCTGAGGCACAACAGGAGGCTCACACGATGCGCCACCTTTGGTGAAGGCGATGCCATGAAGGTCGAAGAGACCTGTGGGGCGCTGAGGACCACGAGGAGCGCCCCAACGCGGACGAGCTGGCTGGGACACCTCAGGACCTTCGGCCACGAGATAAATAGCATGCTTTCCAGTGAGTCCTTCTACGGCAGGCACAGCCACCCGGTAGGTCTTGGCCTCGCGCCTGGCATCGCCAGCAATGTCGATAACGGCAATCTCCTTCCCGTTCCACACCTTATTATTATAAGGACCGTCGAGCATCACACGAATCTTAAAGGCGCCATTGCCACCAGGTGTCAGGTTCAGGCAGAGGGTCGTGCCGTCGCCTGCCTTGGTGCCCTCAAAGGCCTTTACGCCTTTCGCATCCTTGTCGAGGCCTCCAAAACCAAAATACTTGAATCCCACGATGCCTCCGTTGGTGATGCCTGCGAGATCCATCGAGTTGTTCCACACATCATGGTTGTCCTGCATCCAGTCGTTGCTGTTCGATCCTCCCGTCATGAAACAGGCCAGTCCAGCAGAGTAGTACTGATAGGGCGGCAAACCGAATATCTGAAATCCCTCTGAGGTCACCTCGGCACCTGTGTAGGTATTGCCGTCGGCGGCAGAGGCCGTCCACTCATTACCTTTCACGTAGGGGTCGTAGCCCACGATGTGCACCTGTCCACCATCGGCCACCTTCTTTTTGTCCCAGATAATCTTTACTGGAGCCACCATCGGCTGGCGGGCATAGCCGAAGCCACGCGGCGGACGATGGTAGAACACATACCACTGTCCGTTGATCTCCTGCAGCGACCCATGGGTGTTGTGACCAGCGTTGGTAGTGGTCAGTTTTGAGCCATCCTCATTCAACACCACACCGCGAGAGTCTACCAGCACACCACCAGAGCGCCAGGGGCCGAGGGGCGAGTCGCCGTAGGCATAGCGCAGCGCCGAATTGGTATTACCGAGACCGTACTCCTTGCCGCTATAGCCCGAGAACACCATCACATATTTATTGCCCACCTGCCGGATCGACGAGGCCTCGAAGAAATTGAAGTCGAGCGGGTTCTGCCCTTTATAGAGGGCTTTATACTCTGAGCCCTCCTTGTCGAGCAGCTTGCCGTCGCGACTGCTGGCAGGGATGAAGGGGTCTATCAGCTCAGTGCCAGGACGCTGCGAATACATCGTGTTCTGATCGAGTTCGCATGCCGTAGAGTGCTGGAAGCCATAGAAGACATAAGCGCGGAAGCCCTTCTGATAGTCGGAATCCCTTTTGTTGGTAATATTCTCGATGAACACGGAAGGGTCAAAGTCGATCAGTGAGCCAGGTACGCACTTACGCCCGTCTTCCGTCAGGTTGATAGGCGTAAAGGGACCGTCGGGACGGTCGCCCTTGCAGACCATTGCCACGCGCTGCCAACCACGGGAGTGGGGATAGAGGTAATAAGTCTTCTTACCTGTTGTGCGGTCTTTCACCTCCACCAGGTCTGGAGCGAACATAGTATCCCACTGTCCGTCGACATACCACGAGAAGATTGGTCCCTCGTCACGCCACTGACTAAGGCCCTCGACTGGAGCCGACCACATACGGATGTCACTGCCACAGTAGTCGGTGTATTTCACGTCGTGCGACCCGATGATGTAGGCACGATACCTTCCAGGATTGTCAGGGTCTTCAAACACACGGGGCTCCCCGTCGGGCACATGCTCCCAAAGCGGGAGATAGGGGTTTTGCGACTGGCCAGAAAGGGCGGATAACAGGAATAGCGATAATAATAATAGTTTCTTCATTTGGGTTGATATTTAGAATTTGTTCGGCAAAGTTAGTAAAAACACCAAATATTTAGCGAAGATTTTAGAGAAAAATTGTATCTTTGCAACATCAACGAAAGAATATGAGACTTATAACTATATTTCTATTGCTGCTTGCGGCCTCATCGGCCAGTTCAGCCGACTATATCATAACGGACTACGGAGCCAAGTCGGACACCACCCTGCTGAGCACCTCAGCCCTCCAACAAGCCATCGATGCCTGCTCAGAGCGAGGAGGAGGACGCGTGGTGGTACCCACAGGTCAGTATAAGATAGGTACGATAGAGCTCCGAAGCGGCGTCGAGCTCTATCTGGAGCAGGGTGCCACCCTCTACGGTTCCACCGACCTGAAGGACTACCGTCCCATGTCGACAGACTATGTATCGCTGCGGACGAAAGTGCCCACCATCCAGCTTATCTACGCCGACAGGGTGGAGAACGTCAGCATTAGCGGGCGTGGCACTATCGACGGCCGTGGGCGCGCCTTCAAGAAACTCTCGTGGAACGACGAGGGCATCACCCGCCCCCATCTGCTGCGATTCATCCAGAGCCGCGACATCATCATCCGCGACGTCACGCTCAGAAATTCCGGATGCTGGATGCAGCACTATCTGGCCTGCGACCAATTGCGCATCGACGGCATCAAGGTGGAGAACCGCAATAACTACAACAACGATGCCCTCGACCTTGACGGTTGCCACGAGGTGATTGTGACGAACATGATAGCCGACAGCGATGACGACGGCATCACACTGAAGTCGACCTCCCCCCAACTCTGCGAGAACATCCGCATTGCCGACTGCGTGGTGTCGAGCCACTGCAACGCCATGAAGCTGGGTACTGAGACCAACGGCGGTTTCCGCAACATCAATATCTCAGGCATCGTCATCAAGCCCAGCTACGACCAAAGAGAGAAATTCTTCGGACAGTGGACAGGCTCCTCAGCCATCTCGCTCGAGATTGTCGATGGCGGAACGCTGGAGAATGTCAACGTCAGCGACGTCACCGTCGAGGGAACGGAGTCGCCCATCTTCGTCCGTCTCGGCAATCGTGGCCGAGGCTACCTCTCCGAGGGTGCCAACATGGAGAAGATTATCCCCGTAAACCACATAGGTACCATCCGAGGCATCCACCTCAGCAACATCCAGGTGCGCAACGCCGGACAGATGGGATGCAGCATCACGGGCCTGCCAGGCCATCCCGTGGAGGACATCTGGCTCTCCGACATCACCATCCACCACAAAGGCGGCATCGCTGCCTCCGACCTCCAGAAGATAGAGGAGGCCGTGAAAGACGAGAAAGAGAAGGAGTATCCCGAAGCCACCATGTGGGGCCCGCTGCCTGCCAAGGGCTTCTTCATTCGCCACGCCCGGAATATACTATTTAACAATGTGACCGTCCAGACGGAGCAGCCCGACGCCCGTCCCGATTTCGTCCGCATCGATACAGAATGAGCTTATGAAACGGATCCTCCTCTTATACCTATTTACCTTATGGGTGGCAACAGCCAATTCCCAATCTTCAAGTCTTAATTCTCAATTATGCTGGGGCGACCAAGGCAACGGCACCTACATCAACCCCGTACTGAACGCCGACTTCTCCGACCCCGACGTCATCAGAGTGGGAGAGAAATACTATATGGTGGCTTCCGACTTCCACTTCCTCGGCATGCAAGTGCTCGAAAGCGACGACATGGTCAACTGGCAATACATCAGCCAGATATACAGTCGTTTCGACGAACCGGGATGGGACTCCAACGCACACTATGCCGGAGGCTCCTGGGCACCAGCCATCCGCTATCACCAGGGCCTCTTCTACGTCTATTTCTGCACCCCCGACGAAGGGCTCTATATGTCTACGGCCAGCGACCCTCACGGCCCGTGGGCCCCACTCCACCTGGTGCGACGGGTGGAGAAATGGGAAGACCCCTGTCCCTTCTGGGATGGCGATGGTGCGAACCAGTCGTCTGACGGACAGGCCTATCTTGGGCGCAGCCGTCATCGCGCCGGGCCCATCATCGTGCATCGCATGTCGGCAGACGGACGTGAGCTGCTCGACGACGGCGTCACCGTCTACACTGGCCCTGTGGCCGAGGGCACAAAATTCCTGAAGCGCAACGGGTGGTACTACCTCATCATCCCTGAAGGGGGAGTGGGGACTGGTTGGCAGACAGTGCTGCGCTCCCGCAACATCTATGGCCCATACGAGAAGCGTGTCGTGCTGGAACAAGGCTCCACCGACATCAATGGCCCCCATCAGGGAGCCCTCGTAGACACACCTGATGGCCAGTGGTGGTTCTATCATTTCCAGGAGACACCCGTGCTGGGTCGCGTAGTCCATCTGCAGCCTGTGCGCTGGAAAGACGACTGGCCCCTCATCGGTGTCGACATCGACGGCAATGGCATCGGCGAGCCCGTCTACGTCTGGCAGAAGCCCAAGTTATCCACTTCTCCGACAAAAGGGATCAAGGAAGGTCATTCCGACGCCTTCTCCTTCTCCACCCTCGCCCCCGTCTGGCAGTGGAACCACAACCCCTCCGACAGTCACTGGAGTCTCACCGAGCGTCCCGGTTTCCTCACCATCCACGCCCAGCCAGCCGACAGTCTGAAACTCTGCCGCAACATGCTCACCCAGAAAGTCATCGGCTATCGCAGCGAGAGCACCACCCTCGTCACGGCTCAGGGGCAATGCCATTCCGGGCTCTTCTGCTCCGGCAAGCTCTTCCGTGCCGTCGGCATCTGTCCAGAAGGCGTTTTCATCGAGGCCGGAGGACGAAAGCAGATTGTCAGGCAGGGGCGCTACAAGCGCCTCTGGCTCCGCGTCGTCAACGACTGCCGGAAAAACCTTCACTGGTTTTCCTACAGCCTTGACGGCAAGCACTTTGTCGAGGCAGGCGAGTCCTTCCCCATGCGCTCCGGCTACTGGAAAGGCATCCGCATCGGACTCTTCTGCTACGGTCCCTCAGGCAAGGCCCACTTTGACTCTTTCGAGCAAAAAGTTCTCGAATAGTTTGGCAGTCTCCCAAAAATACTGTATCTTTGCACCCGAAAACCACATGCCCTGATAGTTAAATGGATATAACAAGGTCCTCCTAAGACTTAGTTCCGCGTTCGATTCGCGGTCGGGGTACTATCGCTACATTTGCATGGTTACTCGGGTAACTCAAGAGGAAATTCACTTTGCCCAAGACAATGGCCATGGGGATTTTTAAGGAAACAGAATAATATTCTCTGCGAAGCCTGTAGAACAGGATGAAATAGGATAAATAATTAGATAATTAGATAGTTACAGGTAAATATTCCGTATTTCAACGAATATTTGGTCGATTGTTCCAAAGTTCGTACCTTTGCACCCAGAAACGATTATTAAACTAAAAGAAAGAAAGGAAAGATTATGAGTACGAAGAAGAACTATCGTTTTGAGACATTGCAGCTCCATGTAGGCCAGGAACAGGCCGACCCCGCTACCGACGCACGTGCGGTACCTATCTATCAGACCACGTCGTATGTGTTCCACAACTCCCAGCATGCCGCCGACCGTTTCGGTCTGCGCGATGCCGGAAATATCTACGGCCGTCTGACCAACTCCACCCAGGGGGTGCTGGAAGACCGTGTGGCAGCCCTTGAGGGAGGTGTGGCAGGACTGGCCGTTGCCTCTGGTGCAGCCGCCATCACCTACGCCCTGGAGAATATCGTGCTGACAGGCGACCACATCGTGGGAGCCGATAACCTCTACGGCGGCACCTACAACCTGATAACCCACACGCTGGCCAATCAGGGCATCGCCAACACCATCGTCAACGTGAATGACCTGGCGGCCCTCGAATCAGCCATCCAACCCAACACAAAGGCCATCATAGCCGAGACCTTCGGCAATCCCAACAGCGACGTGCTCAACATTGAGGGCGTGGCAGAAGTGGCCCACAGGCACGGCATCCCCCTGATAGTGGACAACACCTTCGGCACACCTTATCTGATTAGGCCCCTGGAGCACGGCGCCGACATCGTGGTCCACTCGGCCACGAAGTTCCTCGGAGGCCACGGAACGAGCCTCGGAGGTGTCATCGTGGACGGTGGAAAATTCAACTGGAAGGCCGACCCCGACAAGTTTCCCACACTTGCCAAGCCCGATCCCTCGTATCATGGCATAGTTTTTGCAGATGCAGTTGGTGAGGCAGCCTTCGTGACACGCATCCGTGCCGTCATCCTGCGCGACACTGGAGCTGCTATCTCTCCGTTCAACGCCTTCATCCTGCTGCAGGGTGTAGAGACGCTGAGCCTGCGTGTGGAGCGCCACGTGGAGAACGCCCTGAAGGTGGTAGACTTCTTGAAGAACCACCCGAAGGTGGCCAAGGTGAACCATCCGGCTCTGGAAAGCCATCCAGACCATGCGCTCTACAAGAAATACTTCCCCCAAGGCGGAGGCAGCATCTTCACCTTCGAGGTGAAAGGCGGACAGGAGGAGGCCTGGCGCTTCATCGACGCGCTGCAGATATTCTCGCTGCTTGCCAATGTGGCAGACGTGAAGAGCCTGGTGATCCACCCGGCCACCACGACCCACTCGCAGTTGTCGCCCGAGGAGCTCAAGGAGCAGCACATCACGCCTGCCACCATCCGCCTGAGCATCGGCACGGAGCATATCGACGACATCATCGACGACCTGGAGCAGGCACTGGAGAAGATTTAGGACATCAATCATCTAAAGAATTAAGAATATGGCTAAGATTGCAAAACAACTGACAGAGCTCATCGGCAGCACGCCACTGTTGGAGCTCACCAAATTTTCGAAGGCAAAGGGGCTTGACACACCCGTCATTGCCAAGGTAGAATACTTCAACCCCGGCGGTAGCGTGAAAGACCGTATCGCACTGGCCATGATCGAGGACGCTGAGCAGAAAGGCATCCTCAAGCCCGGAGCCACCATCATCGAGCCCACAAGCGGCAACACAGGCGTAGGCCTGGCACTGGTGAGCGCTGTGAAGGGCTACCACCTCATCCTGACGATGCCCGAGACGATGAGCATCGAGCGCCGCAACCTGGTGAAGGCCTACGGTGCCGAGGTGCGCCTCACCTCCGGCAAAGACGGTATGCCAGGAGCCATCCGTGCTGCCGAGGAGCTGCGCGACTCCATCCCCGGAGCCGTTATCCTGCAGCAGTTTGAGAATCCTGCCAACCCTGCCAAGCACTATGCCACCACAGGTCCTGAGATATGGCAGCAGACAGACGGCCAGATCGACATCTTCGTAGGTGGCGTGGGTACCGGCGGCACCATCTCCGGCGCAGGAAAGTATCTCAAGGAACAGAACCCCGACATCAAGATTATCGCCGTGGAGCCCAAGTCGAGCCCCGTGCTGAACGGCGGACAGAGCGGCCCCCACAAGATTCAGGGCATCGGCGCCGGCTTCGTGCCTAAGACCTATGCTGCCGACGTCATCGACGAGGTATTCGACGTGGAGAATGATGATGCCATCCGCACGGGCCGTCAGCTGGCGGCACAGGACGGTCTGCTGGTAGGCATCTCCAGTGGTGCTGCCGCCTTCGCGGCCGCAGAGATAGCCAAGCGCCCGGAGAACAAGGGCAAGCGGATCGTAGTACTGCTGCCCGATACCGGCGAGCGCTACCTCTCCACCGTGCTCTACGCCTTCGAGGACTATCCTCTGTGATAGAAACGGGTTCACGGCCCGGGGCACAAACATCAACGGCTCCCGCTGCAAATATTTGCGGCGGGAGCCGTAAATGTTTACGGCGGGCGCTGTGCGACTACTTTAGTCCGTCCTCCCTCCCAGTTTAGTGCCATGTTTCTCCCACTTTAAGCCGTCCTCTCTCCCTGCCTTCTGCCTGCTTTTCCGCAGGCGACGGCCTGCCGTCACGCACTTTAACGGATATTTTCGCCTTAAAAATAGGTTATACGAATAAATATTCGTAACTTTGAGCTTTGCTCGAACATAGACTGCATCTCGGAAATATCCAAATAAATTTGGTATTTCGCTCGATTTGCACTATCTTTGCAGCCGAAATGACAAAGAAGCTTTTTATAGAGACCTACGGCTGCCAGATGAACGTAGCCGACTCGGAAGTGGTGGCCTCGGTGATGCAGATGGCAGGCTACGAGACCACCGACGACATCGCCCAGGCCGATGCCGTATTCCTCAACACCTGTAGTGTGCGCGACAATGCCGAGCAAAAGATCTACCGCCGTCTGGAAGCCCTCGAGGCAGAGCGACGCAAGGGTCACAAGATGATATTGGGTGTGCTGGGCTGTATGGCCGAGCGTGCCCAGCAGGATTTGCTCGACAACCATCATGCCGACCTTGTGGCAGGCCCCGATGCCTACCTCTCACTGCCCGACCTCATCGCGCAGGCAGAGACAGGCCATAAGGCGATGAACATCGAGCTGTCGAACTCGGAGACCTACAAGGACGTGGTGCCACAGCGTATCGCGCTGGGGCATAAGATAGGCGGCTACGTGAGTATCATGCGCGGCTGCAACAATTTCTGCCACTACTGCATCGTGCCCTATACCAGAGGACGGGAGCGCAGCCGCGACGTCGAGAGCATCCTCCGCGAGGTGCGCGACCTGAGAGACCGTGGATACAAGGAGGTGACGCTGCTGGGGCAGAATGTCAACTCGTATCATTTGCCGGATAATCCGGATAATCCGGATATTCCGGAGATTCCGGGGATTCCTGGAAGGCCCGATAGCCAGGGCTTCCCAGCATTGCTGAGGGCTGTGGCCGAGGCCGTGCCCGAGATGCGGGTGAGATTTACCACCTCGCACCCGAAGGACATGAGCGACGAGACGCTCCGAGTAATCGCCGAGATGCCCAACGTGTGCAAGCATATCCATCTGCCAGTGCAGAGCGGCAGTGACCGTATCCTGAAACTGATGAACCGCAAGTATACCCGCGAATGGTATATGGACCGTGTCGCCGCCATCCGACGCATCATCCCCGACTGCGGGCTGTCGACGGATATCTTCGTAGGCTACTGCTCGGAGACGGAGGAAGACCATCAGCTGTCACTGAGTCTGATGCGCGAGGTGGGCTACGACTCCGCCTTTATGTTCAAGTACTCTGAACGCCCTGGCACCTACGCCTCGAAGCATCTGCCCGACGACGTGCCCGAGGAGGAGAAGATACGGAGGCTGAACGAGCTCATCGCCCTGCAGACAGAAATCTCTGCCCAGCAGAACAAGAAGGACGAGGGCCATGAGTTCGACGTGCTCGTAGAGGGATTCTCCAAGCGCAGCCACGCCCAGCTCTGCGGACGCACGGAGCAGAACAAGATGGTGGTGTTCGACAAGGAGGGCCACCACATCGGCGAGACGGTGCGGGTGAGAATCACTGGCAGCACCAGCGCCACGCTCTTGGGAGAAATCATATAGCCACACATTCGTCAAATGAAGGAGTTTCTCAGTGTCCTCAGGCGCTTCGTGCCGCCCTACAAGAAATACCTCGTGCTGTCGGTGATATTCAATATCCTATCGGCAGTGCTCAACATCTTCTCCTTTGCCGCCCTCATCCCCATCCTGCAGATACTCTTCCAGACGAGCGACGCGGCAACGGCAACAAGTCTCATGGCATGGGACTGGACTAATATCCAGGCCGTGCTGATGAACAACATGAACTACTACGTGAACGGCCTCATCGCCGAGTGGGGACAGACCACCACCCTGCTCTTCATCGGACTCTTCCTGGCCGTCACCACATTCCTGAAGACTGGCGCCTACTTCCTCTCTGCCGCCACCATCATCCCGATAAGGACGGGTGTGGTGCGCGACATCCGCAACCAGCTCTACGAGAAGATCACCTCGCTGCCCCTGGGCTTCTTCTCTGAAGAACGCAAGGGCGACATCATAGCCCGTATGAGCGGTGATGTGCAGGAGATAGAGAACTCCATCATGGCTTCGCTGGAGATGCTCTTCAAGAACCCCATCCTCATCGTGAGCTACTTCGCCGCCCTGCTCTTCATCTCATGGGAGCTGACGCTCTTCACCCTCATCATCGTGCCCATCATGGGCTGGTTCATGGGCTGGGTGGGCCGCAAGCTGAAAGCCCAGAGCATCAAGGCCCAGGCCCTGTGGAGCGACACGATGAGCCAGGTGGAGGAGACTCTCGGGGGCCTGCGCATCATCAAGGCCTTCTGCGCCGAGGGCAAGATGAACCGCCGCTTCGACCGCATCAACTCTGCCTACCGCAACGACATCATGCGAGTGAACATACGCCAGTCGTCGGCACACCCCATGTCGGAGTTCCTCGGCACAATCATGATAGTCATCGTGCTCTGGTTCGGCGGCGTGCTGGTGCTCAACAACCACACACTCTCGGGTCCCATCTTCATCTACTACATGGTGATGCTCTACTCCATCATCAACCCCCTGAAAGACTTCTCGAAGGCAGGCTACAACATCCCCAAGGGTCTGGCATCGATGGAACGCGTAGACAAGATACTGATGGCTGAGAACACCATCAAGGAGCCCAAGTTCCCCAAGCGCCTGCCGAGTTTCGAGCATCAGATAGAATTCCGCAATGTATCGTTCAGATATGGGGAACAATGGATCCTGAGAGACATCAACCTGACGATTCCCAAGGGCAAGACCATCGCCATCGTGGGACAGAGCGGGAGCGGCAAGTCGACGCTGGTGGGCCTCATCCCCCGCTACTACGACGTACAGGAAGGCGAGGTGCTCATCGACGGCATCAACGTGAAGGATGTGGGCATCCATGACCTGCGACAGCTCATCGGCAACGTGAATCAGGAGGCCATCCTCTTCAACGACAGCTTCAGAAATAATATCGCCTTCGGCATCCCAGACTATCCGAAAAAGCCGGAAAATCCGAAAAAGCCGGAAAATCCGGAATATCCGGGAAATCCGGATGATCCTAATACCCCAGCCAATCCAGAGAGCGCCCCCCTCCAGGCCCGCATCGAGGAGGCTGCGCGCATCGCCAATGCCTATGACTTCATCATGGCCTCGGAGGCAGGCTTCGACACCAATATCGGCGACCGCGGAGGCAGGCTTTCTGGTGGACAAAGACAACGCGTGAGCATCGCCAGGGCCATACTGAAGAACCCGCCGATCCTCATCCTCGACGAAGCCACCTCGGCTCTCGACACCGAGAGTGAACGACTGGTGCAGGACGCGCTGGAACGCCTGATGAAGACACGAACCACCGTAGCCATCGCCCACCGGCTATCGACCATCAAGAACGCCGACGAGATCTGCGTGCTACATGAAGGGCGCATCGTGGAACGAGGTACTCATGAGGAGCTGCTCAGCATCGACGGCTATTACAAACGACTGCAGGAGATGCAGCAGGTATAAAGAGAATTGAGAGAGATATGAAGAGTAGGATGTTTTTCTTGCTGAAGACTTTCCTGTGGACGATGCTGGTGTTCATCATCGCCAAGGTGGTGTTCATGCTCGCCTGTCATGAGGGACACATATTCACTATGGCAGACCTGTGGCAGGTCATCCTCCACGGACTCACGCTCGACATCTCCACCGCACTCTATATCCTGTCGGTGCCCTTCCTGCTGACGATGATGAGCGTATGGTATAAGCCCCGATGGATGGGCATCACAGTGAAAGTATTTTTCGGTATCGTCGCCTTCGCCCTGGCTCTGGCATTTATTGCCGACACCAGCCTCTACCCCTTCTGGGGCTTCAAGCTCGATGCCTCATGCCTGCAGTATCTGGAGACGCCCACCGAGGCAGCAGCCAGCGTGAGCACTGGCTATCTGATTACCAGGCTGATAGTGCTCGTGGCTATCGCAGCTATTCTCTATAAGGGATTCCCGGATATGCCGGATATACCGGATATACCGGACATTCCGGGTAAGGCGGGCTTACAGGGAGGGCAGTCTCTCTTCCGTCGCATCAGGGAGACGATACTCTATCTGCTCCTCATCCCCGTCATCATCATCGGCATCCGAGGTGGCTTAGATGAATCGACCACTAATGTGGGACAGGTGTATTTCTCGCAAGACCAGTTCCTGAACCACTCAGCCGTCAATCCCGTGTTCAATTTCCTCTCCTCCTTCGAGAAGACTGCCAGCAACATCGTAGACTATGACTACTACACACAGGAAGAGTGCGACCAGCTGATGAAAGGACTATACCCCACTACATCCGTAGACTCCGACACCCTGCTGACCACTACGCGTCCCAACATCGTCATCATCCTGATGGAGAGTGCCGGCGAAGTATTTGCCCAGGCCATGCCACGACTGCAGCAACTGAAAAAGGAAGGCATCGACTTTGCCGACTGCTACGCCAACTCGTGGCGCACCGACAGAGGCACCGTGTGTACCTATAGCGGCTATCCCTCGTTCCCCACATCTTCGGTCATGAAGATGCCAAAGAAGTCTGCCATGATGCCCAGCATCGCCTCTTCGCTCAGGCAGGAGGGGTATCAGACACACTATCTCTACGGTGGCGACATCAACTTCACCAACATGAGGGGCTACCTGATTGCCACTGGCTGGGAGCAGCTGACATGGAAGGCCGACTATACACTGACGGAACAGAACACAGCAGAATGGGGAGTACGCGACGGCATCACCTTCGAGACTCTCTACCAGATGATTACACGGAAGCACGCCTCACCATTTCTTTACGGGTTCTCTACACTGAGCACCCACCAACCTTGGGACGTGCCCATCCACCAATACGACGATGAGATACTCAATGCCTTCTACTACCTGGACCAGTGCATCGGCGACTTTGTGGAGAGACTGCGGAAGACTCCCGAATGGAACAATCTGCTGCTCATCTTCCTGCCTGACCACAGTATGGACTTCGGGGACTGTGTGGAAACGGTACAGTTGCGCAACAAGATACCGATGGTATGGGCAGGCGGTGCCGTCAAGGAGCCACGACGCATAGAAGCTACCTGCAACCAGACAGACCTGGTTGCCACACTGCTGGCACAGATGAGACTGCCTTACGACAAGTTCCCCTGGAGTCGCGACGTACTGAGCAAAGGATACCGATATCCCTTCGCCGTACATAACTACAACAATGGCTTCTCGCTCGTCGACTCCACCGGCTATATGGTCTATGACCTCGACTCCCGCAAGGTGATTGCCAACAAGAGCAGCGACAGTCCGAGACTGGTACGCATGGGCAAGGCCATCCTGCAGGCCACGACGAAGGACTTGAAGGAGAAGTAAAAGATTGAACATTGAAGATTGAACATTGAACATTGAAGATTGAACATTGAAGATTGAACATTGAAGATTGAGGTATGAAGAAAATGCTGTCACCCCTCGGAGCACTGATTTGCAACTTGCTGCTGGCCTACGCGGTATATTTCGTGGCCCGCATTACCTACTTGCTGGTGAACCTGAGCTACTTCAGCCAGGGGATGACCTTCAATCATCTGCTGGAACTCTTTGGTGGCGGACTGGTGTTCGACACCTCAGCCATCCTCGTGACCAATATCCCCTACATCGTGCTGATGCTCCTGCCCTGGCACGGCAAGGAGACGAAAGCATACCATAGCATCTGCCGATGGGTGTTTGTAGGCATCAACGGGCTTGCCCTCGCCATCAATCTCTGCGACAGTGTCTACTTCCGCTACACCATGAGGCGTACCACGACCACCGTATTCAATGAGTTTTCCAACGAGGGCAATCTGGGCAGCATCTTCCTCACCGAGACGCTGCGCCACTTCTACCTCGTCGCACTCTTCCTGCTGATGCTCTGGGGCATGTACCGCCTCTATCGTGACTACAAGCCCCTGCAAGGTTACCGCTGGTGGCACTACGACCTGTCGATGCTACTCTCCCTCTGCGCTGTGGCGCCTTTCGTTGTGGCAGGCATCCGTGGAGGCTTCGCTACTGCCGTACGCCCCATCACCATTTCGAATGCCAACCAATATGCCGACCGTCCTATAGAAGCCGCGCTGGTACTTAATACACCCTTCTCAATCTACCGCACCATCGGCAAGGATGTGTTTGTGGTGCCGGCCTATTTCAGCAGTGAGCAGGAGATGGCAGCGGTGTTCTCGCCAGTACATTATCCAAAGAAATCCGGAATTCCCGGATTATCCGGGGCACCTGGGGCATCCGGCGATTCAGCCTTCACCCCGAAGAATGTCGTCATCCTCATCGTGGAGAGCTTCGGCCGCGAATATATCGGGGCTCTCAACCAGACCCTGGAGAACAGCCAATATCGTGGCTACACCCCCTGCATCGACTCACTCATCGCCCGCAGCATCACCTTCCGCTACAGCTACTGCAACGGGCGGAAGAGCATCGACGGCATGCCCAGTATCCTATCCAGCATCCCCATGTTCGTGGAGCCATTCTTCCTGACACCTGCCTCGATGAACCATGTGACGGGCATCGCCGGCCTACTCGGCAAGAAAGGCTATCAGACGGCCTTCTTCCACGGGGCGCAGCGCGGCTCGATGGGATTCATGGCCTTCGCCCGCAGCACGGGATTCCAGAACTATTACGGACGGGAGGACTTCAACCAAGACAAGCGTTTCAACGGCGACGAAGACTTCGACGGTATGTGGGCCATCTGGGACGAGCCTTTCCTACAGTACTACGCCACCAAGATGTCGGAGATGAAGGAGCCTTTCATGACGGCCGTCTTCACGGCCTCCAGCCATCATCCCTACCAGATACCAGAGAAGTATCGGGAGGTGTATCCCGAGGAGGGTATCATCATGCACAAGTGCATCCGCTACACCGACATGGCATTAGGAAAATTCTTCCAGACGGCCAGCCGGCAGCCGTGGTTCAAGAATACCATCTTCGTGCTGACCAGCGACCACACCAACCTCTCCGACCACGCCGAATATCAGACAGACTTGGGTGGATTCTGCTCACCTATTATAATATATGAGCCGGGATGCGAGCCGGAGATGCAAGACAAGATAGCCCAGCAGATAGACATCCTGCCCACGGTGATGGGCATGCTCCACTATGACGAGCCCTACTTCGGCTTCGGCATCGATCTGCTGAACACGCCAGCAAAGGACACCTGGGCCGTGAACTACATGAACGGCATGTACCAATACGTGAAGCATGGCCACGTACTACAGTTCGACGGCAGCAGGACGCGGGCCGTATACTCTCTCCAGGACTCGCTGATGCAGCACAACATCATAGGCCGTCTGCCCCAGCAGCCTCAGATGGAACGCGAACTGAAGGCCATCATCCAGCAATACATGGAGCGCATGACACAAGACAGGCTGTTGCCGGAGAAGTGATTAGTGATTAGTGAATAGTGATTAGTGAATAATGATACTGATTAGAGGAAAAGAAGGCATCGTACACCGTACGGGCAAGGAGATACAGAACGTGTTCCAGAACCTGTTCAAGCAGCGTGGCAAATGGCGCCGCAAGGCTCTGGAGGTGGCACCTTACTATACGGCAGATGCCCCACGGGCCAAAAACGGGCAGAAACAGATTATCTGCATGTACGACGGGCGGATGGATCACGGTGGTATTGCCGACCGTCTGCGCGGCGTCGTCTCGTCCTATTATGTCGCCAAAGAGATGGGCTACGACTTCCGTATCTTCTTCGACCACCCTTTCCTGTTGGAGGATTACCTTGTGCCGAACACCGTGGACTGGCGCATCGCCAAGGCCGACCTCTGCTATAACCCCGAGGATGCCGAGCCGATGTTCTGCGGCAGCAACGGCACACTGGTGGAACCTTTCTTTCAGAAGCTGTGGTTCAAGAAACGCTTCCGCGAAGCAAGGAAGCAGTTGCACGTCTATACCAATGCCCTGCTACTGCCGAGGAGCAAGCGATACGGCGAACTCTTCCGCGAACTGTTCCGCCCCAGCGAACGACTTGAAAAGGCGCTGCAGCAATACGGCGAACCTCTGAAGGGAGGCTACATCACCATATCCCTGCGCTTCATCGGACTGCTCGACGACTTCACTGAGCGCGACGGCAAGCATATCTCACCAGAAGAACAACAACAGCTGATGGAGCGCTGCGTGGCTCAGGTCGGGAAGATTCATGACCGTCACCCAGAGAAAAAAGTGTTGCTGACGAGCGACAGCACCCGCTTTCTGCACTATGCTGCCGAACAGCTTCCGTTCGTATACTATATCCCCGGCGATGTGGTCCACATCGACTATCAAGACGAGACGTCAGACGACATCAACATGAAGCTCTTCGTGGATATGTACCTTATCAGCCGTGCCGATGAGGCTTTCCTGCTGCAGACCGACAAAATGTATAACAGCGGTTTCCCCCGCCGTGCCGCCCAGATCAGCGGCATCCCCTTCCATCATGTCCGTTTCTGAATAAATCTGAGATCCCGGTCCTTGAACACTTTCCCCACCAGTCCCTTAAGCCGGCGGGCCGTGTTCGACTTATACACATAGATCGGCAACTGCGAGAAGTCGAGGGCCTCGTACATCTGCATCTCCTCCTCTGGCGAGGCCTTGGTGAGCAGCACGCGGGCCATCAGCTCCATGCCTGCCTTGATCCAATAATCCTTCGAGGCCCAGTAGTGGGCTATCACAGGATAGGTCTCCTTGAGTCCGACACGCTCGAAGAGCGCCACTGAGAGTGAGTACTGCTCGATGACGATGCGCTCGGCCCCGTCGGCCAGCATACCGTCGCAGAGAGCGAGGGCTGTCGTCAGAACTTCCGGAGCTTTGGCATGGGGAATGCCCACTACACCGGCCCGATACATGTTGTGCTTGGCACCGAGAGTGATGCCGTCGTAAGTGCGCCCGGCAATGGTCTTCCACATTCGTAGCGTCTTGGTCTTCATCCGACTTGGATGTCCTTCATTCTCATCCATCAGTCCGACACCCTCAGCCAAGGGCCGTTTCAGCTCATTGATATCACCAAAGAGAATGGTGTCACAGTCAAGATAGAGAATGTCATCGTCAGGATACATTTGGCTGACATATTCGATAGCCTTGATCTTGGCTCGCCAGAAGAAATGGTAATCGCCTTGCCATGCCTCAATCTGCTGCTCATCGATAGGAATCACTTCTGCCCAGTCTTGCATGTGATGATACAGGTGGGGGGCCGTGGTCACCATCACTATACGGTCGTCTGATGTCAGTTGTCTCCTGAAGGAGAGCATTGACAGATAGGCTTGCACGTGGAACTCTGTCTTTTCGCCGAAGGTCAGATACAGTATTGTCATTTGTAAAAGCGGTTTAGTCGGATAATGGCATCGTTGAGCTGCTTGGCATTCAGAGGATAGTCGTCGAGCTGGTTCATGTGCTTGTCGAACACGACCACGTTGCCGGCTCCACGCTTCTCGATGATGGTGCCGTCGTTGAGGATGAAGGCATAGAAGAGATCGTTGCCCACCACATGCCAGTCACGCGAGGTGGAGTCCTGCAGCATGCGGCCCATCGACAGGTCTTCGGGCGGGTTCTGTACCCCGAGCACCTGTTTCAGCAGCGTCGTCGACACATCGTAATGGGTAGTGCGATAGTTACGGTCTCCAGCCTTACAGCCAGGATAGTAGTATATCATCGGCACCCCTGTCTGAGGCCGAGAGTAGTTGGCCCAGTGGCCCCAGTAGTTCTTGTGGTTCTCGTTGAACTCCTGACCATGGTCGCCAGTGATCATCACCACCGTATTCTTAAGCAAGTCCTTCTGCTTCAGCGCATCGATTACTTGCCCAGCCAGCGAGTCCACCGTCCACACGCAGTTGCGATAAAGGTTGAAGAAGGGTGTGGGGTCGAGGTCGTTGTTGAGTTTGGTATAGTCGGCATACTCCCAGCTGGGCTGGAAGTGATAGAGTTTGTCCTTTGACAGCTCGATGGCGTGAGGCAAGTCGTAGAAGAGGAAGGAGAAGAAAGGCTTCACCGAGTCGCGCTTCTCAAGATCGCTGAGGAAGTTGCGGGTCAACTGGCAATCGCGGTCGTAGACCGTCTTGCCCTCCGTCGTCACATTCAGGCCCTTCACGTCGGCAAAGAGCATCTTGGCGAACGGAGGCCCGGTGAGCGTCGCGCTGGGGTAGGTCTGCACCTGATAGCCTTGGCGAAGCAACTCTGTGACGAGCAGCGGCTGCAGGTTAGCATACTCAAAACTGTCCCAATAATAAGAGGTGACACCGGTAAAGAGTCCGAAGATGCCGCCACGGGTGCCGTTGCTGCTACTGATGTGCTGCGTGTAGTTCTCCGCCTCCTGACTGAAGGCATAGATGTTCGGGGTACACTCAGGAGTCATCGTTCGATAGTTCCACGAGTCTATGCCGATGATGACAATATTGAGCAGAGAGTCAGGCTGCACCACTTCCAACGGATGCTGGGGATAGGCCACGCTGGCACCTTCGCTGCTGAACTGAGTCAGCGACAGTTTGTCACCGTCGATCCAGCCCCAGTCCTCGAAGACGGAGTTCGTGCTGAGGGGGAAGTAGTAGGGCAGATAGCTGGTGGATTCCAGCACCGACCGCTTCAGCGTGGCTGCCGCATAGATATGCATGCCCTGAGCCAACAAAGTCGTACCCAGGACGGCCAACAGTCCGTTGCGCCACAGATGAGAGCCCCCATTGATGCGCAGAGCCAGCCACCACAGCCCCACACAGACGGCAATGATGCCAATCAGATAGAGCCCTATCTTGGCATAGAGCCACGGACTGAACACAAATATCTCGGTTGCTCCGGGCCCCGTCAACAGATCTATCACCAGTCCATTGATATGAAAATGGTAGAGGTTGTAGACGAAGGCATTGACTATGAACACCGTCACTACGAGCACCTCCCCCGCACACATCAGACCACCACAAAGATTCCTCGGTGCCTTCAGCAATGCTGCAGGCAGATAGAGCAATAGGAAAGGTAGCACAGCAAACAGGGCTGCATGAGAAAAGCATGAAGCCGCATAATAGACCCATCCGCCAATATCCATAAAATCGAGACTGGTTGAGCGCAGCAGATAGGTCATAAACACCACCGCCAACAGGATGGTGGAGAGGAGGAAATAGACGAATCCCGTCTTAATGGTAGCACTTGAGGATTTCACGGTCTTTCTTTATTTAATCTGTTTGAAGAGTTCATCGAAATGGTCAAAGGAATCGGCTGTCAACGGTTTCTCCGGGTCTTCTATCCAATGGAGAGGCAGGTCACGATACATAGCGGCTACGAGCGTGAAGGTACTTGGAGCACCCATCAGGTAGTCGCACCGGGAGAGCAGATAGAGGTCCTCGCCTGGATTACCCTTGGGAAAAATCACTGTCACACCAGGCAATGCCTCCCGGTAAGCCTCCATATTGAGGTTGGGATCGTTGCCACAGATGAACAGCTGCACCGTCTTTCCTTGATGCAATCCGAGGAACTGGCGTATCTTTCGGATATATTGTTCGTCGGTGAAGTAGTAGCGCCCCTGATGCCATGTACGATAGTCTCCACGTCTGATATGTACACCCAAACGGACTGCACCATCAGGGAGCGATGCCAGTTGCTGGTCGATGGGGTGTTTCACCTTATCATCGAACTGAAAGAGCTGGATAATCTCTGGTTTGTATTTCAGAAAGAGGTCATACCATCGGGCATACCACCCTTCCGCCACGATGTTGCGGTGCTTCAAGAGCAACTGCTCTTGTCGTTCGGGATCGTTAGGAGCATCCACTCCGAAATCGGCCACAGGCAACAGCCCCCATTTAGCTGCATATTTGGCATAGAGATAGGCGAGAAGGTGGTGATGAGCGGTATGGCAGATGTGGAAGTACTGGTACTTATAGGCAAAGCGCATCGACATCGTCTGACGCCCGTGTTCCCTGCCCCAAGCATACAAATGTCCGTATTGCAGGATGTTATTGCACATCCTCCCCTTGTCTCTTACAAAAATCATCGGCCTTTCTTCCTTAATTCTTCTACTGTCGAGATAATATCCACTCTGCCCGTCGCCTCATCATAGCGCAAGTTAAACTCCTCCCGCGTCCGTTTCCAACGATTGTGAGTCCACAGATAACATGCAGGATCACGCCGGATACTCTCCTCCAATTCTCGGAAATAGATATCGGTAATCTCGAATTCTCCCATTTTCTTGGGTTCCCGGGTGATGAGTTTGAACTCAGCCTCGTAGTAGCCTCGCTTCACCCGATGCACATCGAGATAGAGTGCAGCGTGCCCCGTCTGCCGTGCCAGGCGTTCCGTACCTGTCAACACCGGCGTATCATGGTTCAGGAACTGACACCAGTGATGGATATTATTCCAGAAAGGCACCTGGTCAGAGATATATCCGATAACCACTTGCTGGCCTTGCTGACGATACTGCACGATGCGGCGCAGTGTCTCTGCCATCGGTATGCAGACTGCTCCCTGTCGCTGCCGCAATTTCAGGAACAGACGGTCAAACTCCTTGTTTTCCAGCACGTGATAGATTTGTCCACACTGAGCCTTGGGAGTCACCCACAAGGGCAGGGACGTGATCCACTCCCAGTTACAGTAGTGGCCTAAGTAGACAGCGCACGACTGCCCACCCTCCACAATCTCGTCTACAAGTTCCGTGCCCTTGAACACCATCCGGCGTTTCAGATTCTCCTGACTGATAGTCAATAGTTTGACCGTCTCTACCAGATAGTCACAGAACCAGTGATAGAAATCCTTTTCCACCTGCAAACGCTCTTCAGCTGACTTCTCTGGGAAACATTCCTCCAAATGACGGCGAACCAGTTTCCGACGGTAGCCCACCAGTCTGTATATAATAAGAAATATCACATCCGACAATAGATAATGAACGCTTAGTGGCAGCAGCGAGAACAACCACAGCACCCCGTACAATATCGAATATAACAGCTTCATCCGCGCTTCTCTATGATTTTCGCAACCAACTGGAATTGGTAAATGCCCTTCAGTCCGGCATAGATCAATCCCCGTACACCGTCACGCCATCCTCCTTCCATCACATAACACTTGAAGAAGCGCCAGAAAGGACGCCAGAGCAGGGCTCCCCACCCCCAGCGCTTACCAGCCTTCTTCTCCACATCGTTGTCGCTATAGCGATTGTCCTTCTCCATGATGGCGTGCACACTGTCGTTTGCCAGATGCACGAAAGCCAGTTCCCTACGCTGCTTTGGCAGATAGTCGAGTCGTCCGTTCACCTTGGGAAAGGTATGTACATAGGGAGGCCACTCGGTGCCTTCCCTGATAAAGAAGCGTAACTGATAGTCGGGGTAGGCACACTTCAGCGTCTTACCCATGAACATGTTCTGGCGGGGGATATAGAGACCTGCTGCGCAGTCGGGCTCTGTGATACGACGATACAGTTCCTCACGCAGTTCTGGCGTCACCAACTCATCAGCATCGACAACCAGTACCCAGTGCGAGCTCGCCGACTGGATGGCAAAAGTCCTTGCCGGTTCCGCGCTCTTATGGTCTGCCTTGGGGAAGGTTACAATGCGGCATCCGTACCGACGGGCTATCTCCAAGGTCCGATCAGTACTCTCCATGTCACAGACGAGTACCTCGTCGAACTGCCTCACCGACTCAAGTACCTGCTCCAAGTCGCGCTCGGCATTGTAGGTGTTGATAACCACCGAAATCCTGTTTGCCTCATTCATAGGCGCAAAGGTACGATAAAAAAAGGATTTTTCAAACGCTTTTGTGAAAAAACTGGAGCCTTCGGGCTTTATTTCAATAAAAAATGGTAATTTTGCCTGCAAAAACAAACGATATGGGCAATAAACTCATAACCACGGGCAAGACGCTCCTCGCCAAGCCCTTCTTTCACGACCGCCGCACCCTACTAGGACTATGGCTACTGCTGGCGGTGATCGGGGCTGTGGCGAAGCTACACAGCTGCAATAATTTCCTGGTGTTCCGGGGAGCCTTCTGGCATGTGTGGAACCAGGTGTCGCTCTATGCCCCCTACCCCGCCGAGTATAACGACACGTTCTACTACGGCCCGGTGTTCTCGCTGCTCATAGCACCCTTCGCCGTCACGCCACTATTCGTAGGACTACTGTTGTGGCTGGTGCTGCTGACACTGGCCCTTTGGCTGACCGTGCGCCACTCGGAGTTTACCCACCGCCAGCAGGTGTTCATCTGGTGGTTCTGTGCCCACGAGCTGCTCACGGCGCTCTATATGCAGCAGTTCAACATCGCCATCGCCGCCATCATCCCGGCATCCTACTATCTCATCCAGCGCGAGAAGGACTTCTGGGCGGCCTTCGCCATCATGCTGGGCACAATGGTGAAGCTATATGGCATTGTGGGCCTGGCTTTCTTCTTCTTCTCCCGCCACAAGACGAAGTTATTGATATCCTGCCTTTTCTGGGGAGCCGTCATGTTCGCCGCCCCGATGCTCATCAGCTCTCCCGACTTTATCATGGGACAATATGCCGAATGGTTCGGTGCCCTCACGGGAAAGAACGGCGAGAATATCGAGTCGATAGCCCAGAACATATCGACGCTGGGACTCTTCCGGCGCATCAGCGGCAACACGGAATACAGCGACCTATGGATCATCGTGCCAGCCCTTGTGATGTTTGCCATTCCCTACCTACGGCTATCGCAATATAAGCACACGGCTTTCCGACAGACATTGCTGGCATCGGTGCTGATGTTCACCGTACTGTTCAGCACCGGCTCCGAGTCGAGCGGCTACATCATCGCCTTTGTAGGCATCGTCATTTGGTACACCGCAGCACCCTGGCAGCGCAGCAGATGGGACATCGCCCTCATGGTATTCGCCTTCATACTGAGCAGCCTCTCGCCAAGCGATCTATTCCCTGCTTACCTGAGGCGCGAGTGGGTGCAGCCATACGCACTGAAGGCATTGCCAGTAACACTCATCTGGCTAAAACTATGCTATGAGATGTACTCCCGTAACTATACGAAAATTAAGACATTATGAAGAAGGTAACGATATTGATTCCGTGCTATAATGAGGAAGCATCCCTTCCCGCACTTTACGAGGCTCTGCGACAAATGATGGAAGAGCAGACAACGTATCAATGGGAGATTCTGATGGTAAACGACGGCAGCCGTGACCGGACCATCGACATCATACGCCAACTACGAAACCGAGATGAACGTATCTGCTACGTAGATCTCTCCCGAAACTTCGGTAAGGAAAATGCCATGCTAGCCGGCTTCGACTATGCTACAGGCGACTGTATGGTCATCATGGATGCCGACTTGCAGCACCCGCCTCATGCCATTCCTGAGATGCTGAAATATTGGGAGGAGGGTTTCGAGGATGTCTATGCCAGGCGCATCACCCGAGGTAAGGAGAGCTGGCTGCGCAAGCGGCTGACGCTGTTCTACTACCACATGCTGCAACGGACTACCCGCGTAGAGATACTGGAGAATGTGGGCGATTTCCGCTTGCTCGACCGCAAGTGCATCGATGCTTTGAAACAGTTGCGCGAGACTCAGCGATACACCAAAGGCATGTACTGCTGGGTAGGATTCCGTAAGCATGAGGTACTCTTCGAACAGGGTGACCGTTTGGCAGGAACATCGTCGTTCAACTTTATGCGACTGCTGAGCCTGGCCATGGATGGCATCACCTCATTTACTACAGCTCCGCTGCGCATTGCCACCATCCTTGGCCTCATCGTCTCTGTGGTGGCCTTCTCGTTTATGGTCTACGTACTTGTCACTACGCTCATCTGGGGAGACCCCGTACAGGGCTATCCGACACTCATGACCGTCATTCTCTTTCTGGGTGGCGTCCAACTGCTCTCTCTCGGCATCATTGGCGAATACTTAGGACGCATCTTCCACGAGACCAAGGGGCGTCCTGTCTACATTGCCCGTGAGGTAGCAGGGGTATAGTCGCGGGTGTACATCTCCCAACAAAGCTTAAACCACACGATGGTCACTGGCAGTGCCTTCAGGGCATAGGGCTGTATCAGTCCGCGATAAACGGCCTTAGGGAACAGGTCGCCGGGTGACAGACTCGAAATGATAAACACGAGCACCATGAGGGCGATGTCCCACCCGCTGCGCTGCCAAGGCGCACAGCAATACCACAGGGCCACGCCCACGAAAGCTATGATATAGGTGCTGTTTTCCGAACCCGTGCTGAAAAGCACGGTGAACATCAATACCGAAGCCAAAAGCGTCTGTCGGAATGCTACATGACGATACTGGCCTATGCGCAGGTAGGGAATGCCGAAGGCTATCAGTCCGGGGATGATGAGCCACAGGTCGCTGTAAGTCACTATCTGCGTGGTGCGGCGCACCATACCGAGCAGCGAGATATTGGTAGAGAGGTCGGCCATATTGCCTGCCAGCACATTGATGTTGTCCTGATTCTTTTCCACCAAAGCTATATACCACTCATAATACTGCTGGATGATATACTCCGGCGAGGCCACAGTCATAGGTGCCACGAACATCACCACACCCCAGAAAAGGCAGGATAACAATAACTTCGTCTTGTTCTTCGAGAAGAAGAAGAACGCCAGTCCCACAATGCCATAGAGCTTAATCATCGTACCGAGCATGATAAAGAAGGCCGCCCAGAAATCGTGCCGTCGCTCTATCATCGTAAATGTCAGCAGCACCCCCGCAGCGATAGCCACATTGTATTGCTGCAGGAAGAGGGCATTGAGCAGCTCATGGGTACAAAACCAGTAGACGAACATCTGCTGATACTTCGTCAGGTCGGAGCGGCGCACGGCCACATAGAGGAACATCGACAGGAAGAGCATCCAGAAGAACATGCCAAAATAGCGCTGCATCCAGGCAAAAGGCGCTATCACCAGGGCGAAGAACGGCCCGTAATGGTTCATGTCATCGTATTCCGCAGGGTAATGGTCGAACAAGGGTAGCTCAGCGATGGTGTGATACCACACACCAATGAAGATACGATAATTGCCATCACTATTGTACGATTTAGTGATGGCTACGATGAGACACATCACCACCCAAATCAAGAGTATCGTGCGGTAGTCGTGGAAGAACGGCTTCCTCAGAAGCGACGCCACCCTGTCACGACACGCCATCCATATATTCTCTGCTTTTTCCATGTCATTTACCGAATTTATCGGCAAAGGTACAAAAAAATTCGATGAATAGCCGTGAAATCCGTGACTTTTTTCATAACCACACGCTCACAGCTCCGGCAAACAGAGGCTCCATTTGAAAAAATAAAGGCTCCGTCTGAAAAAATAAAGGCTCCGTCTGAAAAAATAAAGGCTCCGTCTGGAAAAATAGAGGCTTTATTTTCTGTCACGGAGGGTCACCTGATGATCCTGCAATATCCAGTTGGGAAACCGACGATTCAAAATGCCCACAAAGATGAGTCTACCATCATATATAGTGGTCTATCGTTTTTTTTGCCCGCACCTCTCGCACCTCCCGCACCCGGCCCAGGTGCGGGAGGTGCGAGAGGTGCGGGCTGTTTTCCCGTTAGCCTACTATACGCGCGCATACGCGTGAGGCCATCATCCGAAACGGAAACTTCTAATTTATGGCCATTCTGCGTTAATCTTCCGAAAAGCGTTGAGATATTCAACCTTTTTTCGTACCTTTGTCCCGCGATAGCATATAAACGAAAAGAACAATATGAATTCAGCAAGAAAATGAACTAGCCATGATTATCGGATACGATGCCAAAAGGATAGTACGTAATGCCACAGGCCTGGGCAGTTATGGTCGGACGCTCGTCAACGACCTGAGCAGGCAGGATGGCGTGGACATCCACCTCTATGCCCCCGACGAAGGCCGCGCCGACCTGCTGAGCCAGGTAGCGGCCGGGGTGAACTGGCACTTCGCGCGGAGCAAGTCTGAGCCTTGCCCGGCGCTGAGTGGCAGCCTATGGCGGACGTGGGGCATCGTCAAGGATCTGCAGCGCGACGGCATCATGCTCTATCACGGTCTCTCCGGCGAACTGCCCGTAGGCATCAGGAAGAGCGGCATCAGGAGCGTGGTGACCATCCACGACCTTATCTTCCTGCGGCACCCCGAATACTATCACTGGCTCGACACCAAGATCTACGCCTGGAAGTTCCGCCAGGCTATCCGCGAGGCCGACCACATCATTGCCATCAGCGAATGTACCAGGCGCGACATCATAGAGTTGGGACAGGTCGACGAGAGCCGCATCTCGGTTGTCTACCAGAGTTGTGCGCCGAGGTTCAGCCTCCCTGTCACGCCAAGCAGAAACGACAAGCGCTACATCCTGAGCGTCGGCAGCATCGAGGAGCGTAAGAATATCCTGCTGGCCGTCAAGGCCCTGCACTGGCTACCAGAAGATGTCGGCCTCATCGTCGTAGGACGACCTACAAAGTACACCGACGTAGTTCGTCGGTATATCGAGGACAACGGCCTCACACCTCGCGTCAGCATTATGCACGGCATCACCGACGAGCAGTTGCCGCCGCTCTACGCCGGTGCCGAGGCCTTCGTCTATCCCTCACGCTATGAGGGATTCGGGATACCCATCATCGAGGCCGTCAGTTGCGGTCTGCCAGTGGTGGCCTGTACGGGGTCGTGCCTGGAGGAGGCCGGAGGCCCCGACAACCTCTACGTCGCGCCCGACGACGCGCAGGCGATGGCCGCCGCCATCCGCCAGTCGCTCCGGGGAGCAGAAGGGCGCGAAGAGCGCATCCGGCGCAGCAGGGAGTATATACGCCGGTTTGAGGGCAGCGACGTGGCACGACAGATGGTGGCCATCTATCGCCGTCTGCTGTCTTGAGCCCGTCAGAACTTCCACCTCACCTGCAGGTCGAGGTCGGTCAGCGACGAGCCGTCGACCTGCTGGTAACTGCTGCCGATGACGTCGCGGTCGAAGTATCTTGTGTGGCCCAGTTTGCCCGTCAGCGAGAGGCGAGGGCCTATGGCAGCCCTCATCATCAGCCACGCCCGCAGCCCATGTCCCTGAAACTGACTCATCGCATAGGTATACAACGGCCCTTGCTCGTAGAGATACACCCGACTATCGTACCCGTCGGTTTGGAAATATCCCACACCGCCGTTCAGTCGCAACCAGCGATGCTCAAAGCCTAGTGTCTGGCTTACCATCCAGCCCCGTTCCCCTTCCTTGAAGTCAATATAGCTCAAGTCCACCTGTGTGCGACTCGCCAGCATACCATCGTAGTCGAGTGTCAGTCTCATGCGATGCTCATTACGGGGGATGAGTGCCGTCTGTTCCTCGTTGTCACGTTGTCGCCTGCGCAGACGATACCGTCCGCCTAATGTCCACCCCTTCTGATGATAACTGACCTGTAGCATATGATCCCAGGCATGCGATGACAGGGACACCTGATACTTCGCCCATGGCGCATAGGCGTAGTCAGTATAAGCCATCACTTTTAAGCGAGGCGAGGGCTGCCATTTGAGTCCTAAGTAGAGGCCGCTTTCATTCTGTGTGTTCCCACCGTCGCTGAAGCTTCTTGCATAAAGCGCCGTGTATCGGTAACTATAGAACCGCTGCAGTGCCATCAGACTCAGCCCGTTGCCCAACTGCAGACTAACACTGTTGATGGTGGCTATGGCACCGTTGCCGTTTAGGGCTGTCTCTCCATTCAGAGCCAGGCGATGGGTGACATAACCATAATCGATGCTGGCATTCGTGAAGTCAGAACCTTGTGCGTAATGCTGACGGTACAAGATATTGGTATTCGGAGTCAGACGTCGATTCAGATGCGTATATACAGTATTCACTCCCATGTGCAGTCCGTGGCGGTCATAACGTAGCGACCCGCCAGTGGTGGTGTTCTTTAGGTTGTGCTTTTTTTCCATCTCCGTCTCCGTACGGTGGTAGCCTGAAGTGATGATGGTAACTGCCGAGCCATCCTTGCCCAAAGTGGCATCCATGGCTCGATACGAACCGAATGCCGTCAGGGTGAAGCCCTTTCCGAGGGAGATAGTGGCTCCCGCTCCTTGCAGGTAGCTGGCCTCAGTGCGCGAGGAGTGGGCCCTCAAGGCATTTGTTGAGCGCCCCAAGTTCTGTAGGATTGCCATCTTACCCAGAGTGAAGTTGCCGTTCATAACCAATCCCATCCCCATCTGAGCACGGTATCGGCCAGCCACGAGTGTCTGTATCCTACCAAGATTCTTTATTTGAAAGAATAACGAGTAATAGTCGTAGCCCACCTTATTCCTGTTGGCAAAGAAAGGCTCTCCGGCATCCTGGGAGGCAACCATTCCCAACTTCACGGCATCGCTGGAGCTGAACTGGTAGCGCAGCCAGTGGCGGTATGGATAGCCCAGATAGGCCCCTTCATCGCCTCGCCGCTTATAGAAGGGTATACGCCCTGTGGCCATTAACTCGCTCTTCCCGTGGCGGACAATCCTCCCGATATCCGGTAATTTCGGATTATCCGGATTATCCGATATATATATAAAATAGGTGAGCAACTGACGCTGACTATAGTCGAGCGAGCGAATCATTGCCAACTCCCCTTTTGATTTCATCGGACCGTAGCGATAGAGATACTCTTGTATCTCCTCAACTTGCTGAGCAGAGAGGAAAGGCAGCTGCTCCAATTCTTCCCGCGTGACCTTGTTGATATCCATAGGATGCTGCTCAAGTTCGCAAAGCATCTCATACATGTCCTCCCATTCTGCCTCGCCTGCATCCTCGCGAGTCACAACCTCACGAAGCCAATCTTCCCAAGGCCTATGCTCCTGCTGAGCATTGACGGTCAGCCACACCAAGCAACAAAGCAATACGATTAGTGCTCTCATAAAATATATGTTTTAAGAATTAACGATGCAAAGATAGCTCATTTTTCTGAAATAAATGCAAAAAGAGAGCTTTTTTTACCTATGATTGAAAAAAACTACGTACATTTGCACCCGATATGCGACATCTCTTTACGATAGAACTGCTTTTTGCCATCTGCCTGTCGATGAATGCACAGGAGGAACGCATCACTGCCGAGCAAGCCTTGGCAGAGATGGACTCACCCACATTCGTCCCTACGGTGAAGGTGGGCAAGGTGCTTTTCCAAGGCGATAGCGTACAGTATATGGAGATGAACAATGTCTACGTCTACCCCCAACTGACCTTTAAGAACAAGAAGCAGGCCAAGGCCTACATGCGACTGGTGACCAATGTGAAGAAGGTACTACCCATTGCCAAGGAGGCACGTCAACTGCTTTTCGAGACCACTGAGATTCTCGAGACATTGCCCACCAAGGAGGCCAAGGATGCGCATATCAAGAAGGTGGAAAGCGAGATCTTCAGGACCTACAAACCGAAGATGAAGAAACTCACTTACTCACAGGGCAAACTACTTATCAAGCTTATCGACCGTGAATGCCACTCCTCCAGCTACGAAATGATACAAGCTTTCATGGGGCCCTTCCGTGCCGGTTTCTGGCAAACCTTCGCCTGGGCCTTCGGGGCCTCACTCAAAAAGCAGTATGACCCCGAAGGTGTCGACCGTCTCACCGAGCGCGTCGTACTAATGGTGGAGGCGGGACAAATCTGACGCTTATTTCTCGGAGAAGAGTACCTGGATAACGGTCTGGCCGACAGCCTGTAAGGTTGCACGGTCGATATGGGCCATATCGTCGTTGACGGTGTGCCACGTGGGTCCAAAACTGCTTGCTTCACAGTCAGGATAATATGGAATGATGTCGATGCAGGGAATCTTGGCAATGGTGTTCACGGGGAGGTGGTCATCGGTAATACCTGCTCCTGCGTCATTGGGGAAGAAACTACTGAAGCCTACTACTGACGCAGCCTTCCATACCTTATCCACCACGCTACGGGCATACTGGAGCGACATCTGTTCCTGATAGAAACGGGCTCCCTGGCCTCCCACCATGTCAAGCAGAATTCCGAAATCGGCAGTATAGCCTTGTTTATGGGGATTAGCGGCCCAGTATTGGGCACCAAGAGCCCACGTGTTTCCTGGGTCATCGCCCTCAGCCCATTGCGGGAAACCGTAATCCTCGGCATCAAAGCAGATGAAGTCAACACCTTTCTGCAAACTGTCACATTGCTGAATCTGACGAGCCACCTCCAACATCACAGCTACCCCCGAAGCTCCGTCGTTGGCTGCCATCACAGGCTTGCGCCAATTAGACTCATCGGGATCGTTGTCAGCCCAGGGACGACTGTCCCAGTGGGCACAGAGCAGGATACGGTCAGTCAGGTCTGGCTTATAGCTGGCGATGATATTGGTACTGCGCAGGTCAGTACCGTCATAGCCTTTAAGAGTGGTCTTCTGAGGAATGACTTGCATACCGAATTCCTCAAACTTACTGATAATCCACTGCTCACAAAGGTCGTGAGCCTTACTGTTCATGGTACGGGGACCGAAGTCGCACTGCTGTTGGCAGTACTGAAAGGCACTGTCGGCAATGAAGGCGGGCCCCACAGGAGCAGACGATTCCACAACGGGCACACTCTTCCGGGAGCCACAAGAGGCGAGGAACAAAATGACAACTGATAGATAAATAATAAAACGGCTGCGCATGAATGGAATTATTGCTTATTGTTTTGTACTAATGACATCACTCTGAGGAAGTTACCTCCCCAGATTTTCTGGATATCGCGCTCACTATAGCGACGGGCCAGCAATTGACGGGTGAAATTGATGAGTTCGGAGGAATCGGCCAACCCACGTACTCCACCATCACCATCGAAGTCAGTTCCGAGTCCTACATGGTCGATGCCCATCACCTTGATGGCATGTTCCAGATGGGCAATGGCATCGAGGATGGTGGCTTCTTCGTCACCACTACGCAGGAAACCATGGTAAAGCGTGGTCTGTGCCACACCGCCCTTGGCTGCCAAGGCTCGCATCTGCTCATCGGTAAGATTTCGGGGATGATCACAGAGGGCACGGCTGCTGGAATGACTGCACACGATAGGCGTACTGCTGATCTCAAGGGCGTCGTAGAAACTCTTCTCGTTGGCATGGCTAAGGTCGACCATGATTCCCAGACGATTCATCTCGCGAATCACCTGTTCACCGAAACGACTCACACCACCATGGGTATTACAACCACGGGCGGAGTCGCAGATATCGTTGTCGCCATTATGGCAGAGGGTCATATAGACGATACCACGCTGGGCAAAATGCTGAAGGTTCTGCAACTGACCGTTCAACGCCAAGCCGTTCTCAATACCCAGCATAATCGACTTGCGTCCCCTTCGCTTGTCCTCATAAAGGTCGGCAGGGGTACGGGCAATGCTGAGATATGCCTTGTTCTGACTGACTATCTCCTCTATCTTGTCGAAGATAAGATCGGCATATTCCGTTGGCCCGGCAACATCGAAATCGACAAGCGAGGAAAAGGTATCTCCGATCTTCGGCTGAGGCAGGTAGGCCACCATAATTGTGGCGTCCTGACGCCCCTCTGTCATTTTGTGCAGGTCTACGAGGATGCGCGAGTCACGTTGCTCAAAGTGGATGCCCTGAGGGAAGAACATCGGGGTGTCGCAGTGGGTGTCGAGTGTGAGTATCCGGTCGTGCAGCTCATGCACACGCCGATAGGTTTTTGCTTCTTCCACCAACCACTGGAATAAGGGGAGCCCTTCCTCCAGGCATTCGGGATGCCACTGTACACCGATGATGGGCTTGAACTCGCTACTCTCCATGGCTTCAATGATATGATCGGGCGACTTTCCCACAACACGGAACTTTGGCCCGGCATCACGAACGGCCTGATGGTGAAAACTGTTCACCAGCAACTGCTCCTGTCCATAGATACCATAAAGGAGGGAATCCTTCTCTATCCCTACGGAATGTGTCTGTTCGCTGCGATCTGCATCCTGTGAATGCTTCATCGTGGTCTTCTCGTTGATATCCTGCCAGATACGTCCTCCGAGCGCTACGGCCAACGTTTGAATGCCTCGGCAAATGCCCAGGATAGGAATCTGACGGTTGTAAGCCAACTGGGCTATCATCAGCTCAGGCAGGTCTCGTTTCTGGTTGATGCCGTGAAGACCTCTCAGGGGCTCCTCACCTGCAAAAAGAGGGTTGATGTCACTGCCACCACTGAGTATCAGGGCGTCGATACGCTCAAGGGTGCCCACCAGGATATCTTTGTCGACTACTGGAGGGATAACAATAGGTATGCCACCCGCTGCCACCACCGACTGATAATATCCTTGACCTAGTTTGCATGTCAGGTCCTCGTAGTTGCCAGTAATACCAATGAGTGGCAATCTGTGAGACTCCGGGAACTCTGAGTATATCTGGCTCATGTGAGCCTGTAGATCAAATCTGCTATTCATTGCTGTCATTCTTCATCAAGCGTAACAGGAATTTCACGTTTGATGCTCTGTTCAAGAGAGATGAGCGTCTCTGTGGCCACTACACCGGGAATACCCTGCAATTTGCCGTTGAGCAGATCCATCAGCTGTTCGTTGTCACGTGCATACAACTTCACGAGCATCGTGTATGGACCGGTGGTGAAATGACATTCCACCACTTCAGGGATATGTTGGAGGCGCTCAACCACATTCTTATACATGCTACCCTTCTCGAGATTGATGCCTACATAGGTACAGGTGCTATAACCCAGGCTCTTGGGGTTGACATCGAAACCGCTGCCAGTGATGACATCTCCGTCGATGAGGTGTTGCACACGCTGGTGGATGGCTGCTCGAGACACATTACATTCTGCGGCTACATCCTTGAAAGGAATGCGCGCATTCTTGGAGAGAATGCTCAGAATCTTCTTATCCAGATTGTCAATTTTTTCCATTATTCAATGATTACGTTTACAATTTGTCAGCAAAAGTAAGAATTTTAATTGAATAATGCAACTTTTTCGGCAAAAAATGTGGAAAAGTAAGGGATATGAATGACAAAAATCTCCAAAAATCTAACACAAATCTATATCCGAAGAGATTTACGTCAGATTTTTGAAGATTTTTGTTCCTGATGGTGCTTGCCTCAGGCAGGAGGGCTATTTCTTGCCCCTCTTGCTCTTCTTGGCTTTCTTGTCTTTAGCCTCGGGCTCGGTTGGCTCCTCGGGCTGTGGACGGTCGATTCCCTCGAGCACCACGTCGAAAATAAGCGCGCTGTATGGTTTGATCAGACCTGCCTCACGCTCGCCATAAGCCAACTCGTAAGGAATGTAAAGCGTCCACTTGGAACCCACGGGCATCATCGTCAGCGCCTCCGTCCAACCCTTGATGACCTGGTTAGGACGGAACTCGGAGGGTTTGTCGCCATGCTTACGGGAAGCATCGAACACCGTACCGTCAATGAGACGACCCTCGTAGTTCACAAACACCTTGTCATCAGCCTTGGGCACTTCACCATCACCCATATAGAGCACCTTGTACTGCAATCCGCTGGGCAACACTTTCACACTGTCATTCTTGGCATTCTCGGCCAGGAACTTTCGTCCTGCGTCGCGGTTAGGGCCCCACAACTTCTCTTCCTTGGCAGCCTTGTCGGCAATCTGCTTCTCCTTGAAATAGGTTTCGGCATCGGCTTGCTTGAAGACAGAAGTGTCCTTCAGCAGTGCATCGGTGAAACCCTTGTAGAGCAGTGAAGCAATGATGGAGTCGGGAGAGTCCTGAAATTCCTTACTGATACCAGGCAACATACGTTCCTTGAGTTGACGGGCAATGTCCATACCGGCCTGAAAAGCCTTCTGCTTAGGATCATCACCAGCATTGATAGTCTCCTGGAAACCGCGCACAAAGTCGGCCATATAAGCCGTATCCACATTTTGCTGCTGAGTCAGAAAGGGTATCAAACCATTAGTCAGACTCATACCTGCCGTATAGCTGACGGAGTCGCTGCTACTCTTCAACTGCACAGGCTGCGGAGCAGCTACGGCTGCAGTCTTCTTCACAACCTTCTTCTTGGCAGCAGTTGCCGTAAACAAAGAAGCACTCGCCACAAGGGCGAGTGCCAATATCATTGTCTTCTTCATTACTTCTTAGGATTAACCTCGAGGAGTTCGATTTTGAAGATCAGCATAGAGAAAGGCTTGATATCACCCTGCTCACGCTCGCCATAAGCGAGGTTCTGGGGAATATAGACCTCCCATGTAGAACCTGCAGGCATGTGAACCATAGCGTCGGTCCAACCCTTGATAGTCTGGTTACAACGCAGGTTGATGGGCTCACCACGCTTGTAGCTACTGTCGAACACCTTGCCATCAATGGTCTTACCCTCATAGTGAACCTTCACGAGTGAAGTATCAGCGGGGATGGCACCATTTCCTTCCTTGATAACCTTGTACTGAACACCACTGGGCAGGGTCTTCACGCCCTCTTTCTTGGCATTCTCGGCAAGGAACTTCTCACCAGCCTCCTTGTTGGGGCCATAGGTCTTCTCCAGCTCCCTTGCCTTGATGGTCTGCATCATGGTCTGAGCAACGTTCTGAGCAGAGTCAACAGTCATCAAACCACCCTTACCAGTGGTTCCGCTGACAAAACCTGCCATGAAGTTCTTCAGAGAGATGGTCTTCGTAGAGTCATCACCGAAAATCTCGTGATTGATACCCTTCACCATACGGTTGCTAATCTGCTGGCCAATCTGAATACCTGCATAGTAGGCTGCCTTCTTCTTATTGTCACCAGCGTTAGCACCCTCGTTAAGACCCTTGATAAACTCGGCCATGTAAGCTGTGTCAACACCCAGTCCACCTACCAGATACTCCTTCAGACCCTGAGTCTGTGCCATACCGATGGCATAGCTCAACGTATCAACATCACTCTTCAGGCTTGCCTTCGGAGTCGAATTGCCGCAACCTGTGAAAGTAGCGGCTGCAATAGCCATTGCGGCTACGAACATAATCTTTTTCATTGTTCTATAAACTTTAAACTATACTACTTGAATCAATTCTACATCGAAGATCAGTGCTGCAAACGGGGGGATAGAACTGCCTGCACCACCCTCGCCGTAAGCCAGGCGATAGGGGATAAAGAAGCGATACTTGGCACCTTCCTGCATCAGCTGCAAGCCCTCTGTCCAACCGGCAATCACCTGCTGCAGGGGGAACGTAGCGGGCTCACCGCGCTGAATGCTGCTGTCGAACACCGTACCGTCGATGAGGAAGCCCTCATAATGGCACATCACCGTGTCCTTGGCACTCGGCTTCTTGCCATTACCTTCCTTGAGTACCTGATACTGCAGTCCACTGGGCAGGGTAATGACCCCTTCCTTCTTGGCATTCTCTGCCAGATACTTCTCGCCGGCTTCCTTGTGGACCTTGCCCTGCTCGGCACGCTGTGCGCTGAGGGCGGCCTCCTTCTTCTGAAAATACTCCTGCACAATCTGCTGTGCGTCGCGGTGCTGAACCTTCAGCTCGCTGCCGCTGATGACGTCCTTGATGGCCTGTGCAAAATCGTCGATGCTGAGGTCGGCGGCACCCATCTGTGCCAACTGCTGACCGATGCCCAAGCCCAGGGCGTAACTCACTTTATCCATGCTTTCTCTATAAATAATAATAAGGTGTAAATTTCCGAAAATCGGCGCAAAGGTACTACTTTTTAGGGAGTTAAAGGAGTTAAAGGAGTTAAAAGGAGTTAAAGGCCAGCACCTTTTGACCTAAAATGCTTATATTTGCACAAATTTAAACGTTTTACCCATGAAAAAGATCGTTGTATTGACAGGAGCCGGCATGTCGGTGGAGAGTGGTCTGAAGACCTTCCGCGATGCCGACGGACTCTGGGAGGAATTTCCCGTGGCTCAGGTGGCCACACACGAGGGCTGGCTGGCCGACCCTACACTGGTGACTAACTTCTACAACATGCTGCGCCGCAAGTGCTGGAACGTGAAGCCCAACGAGGGCCACCGCCTCGTGGCCGCACTCGAGCAGAAGTACGACGTCACGGTGGTGACGCAGAACGTCGACAACCTGCACGAGCAGGCCGGCTCGACGAAGGTCATCCACCTGCACGGCGAGCTGATGAAGGTCTGCTCGAGCCGCGACGTCGACGACCCACGATACATCCAGCAGCTGACGCCCGACAACTGCGAGGTGGCCCCCGGCACACTGGCCGGCGACGGCTCGCTGCTCAGGCCCTACATCGTGTTCTTCGGCGAGGCCGTGCCCAACATCGGCGTTGCCGCCGACGAGGTGCAGGAGGCCGACATCATGATCATCATCGGCACGTCGCTGGCCGTCTACCCCGCCGCCGGACTGCTGCACTACGCCCGTCCCTCGACTTCGGTCTACCTCATCGACCCGAACCCCATCTCGGCGGGCGATCGCGTGAAGCAAATCCAGAAGGGAGCCTCGGCGGGCATGAAGGAGCTCTACGACCTGCTCATGGCGTAAGCGCTTTCTGCGCCCCCATACCCCCGAACAAAAATCACTGTTTTCCTGCACTCCTGCACTGACCACTGGGAATCAGGCAATTAGGCAAAATCTGCCAAGACTTTTCCTGCACTGAACCCTATGCGTTCCTGCACTGAGCCAGCTGTACTGACAATTGAGGTGTAAAACATTTTCAAAAAGTCAGTCAGCTTTTTCATCACGTTTTGAAAATTTGATTTTCAAGGCCGGAAAAATTGTTTTTCAAGCCTTGAAACATCTGACTGGAGCCTGCCGTTCTCGCCGGGCCGCCGGTTGTCGCCCGTCGGTCGCGCAGGTCAGTGCAGGTTCCGAGTAAGTTTCAGTGCAGGTTCCAGCCGCCCCTGAGGCTCGTAAGCCGTTGAGAATCAGGCGTCAGTGCAGGAGTGCAGGATTTCGTAAGGTTTTTAGGCATGAACAGCCGCTGCAGAGTCAAGAATATACAGGATTCATGCAGTCGGGGGCGGTTTTCGTGTATTTTTATCCGAAAAGTTTTGCCATGCCGCAAATTATTGGTAATTTTGCACCCGATTTGCAAATCAGTAGTTTAAACTAAATAGAAAAATGGCAGAAAGATTAGAAGTGAAGGAGCTCGACCAGGTGGTCGTGCGCTTCTCAGGTGACTCCGGCGACGGCATGCAGCTGGCCGGAAACATCTTTTCTACGGTCAGTGCCACCGTTGGTAACGGCATCTCGACATTCCCCGACTACCCTGCGGACATCCGCGCCCCGCAAGGCTCGCTGACGGGTGTCTCAGGTTTTCAGGTTCACATCGGCGCGGGACAGGTCTACACCCCCGGCGACAAGTGCGACGTGCTGGTGGCCATGAACGCCGCCGCCCTGAAGACACAGTACCGCTACGCCAAGCCCGGCGCAACGATCATCATCGACACCGACTCGTTCGGCCCGAAGGACCTGGAGAAGGCACAGTTCAAGACCGCCGACTATCTCGGCGAGATGGGCATCGACCCCGACCGCGTCATCCAGTGCCCGCTGACGACGATGGTGAAGGACTGTCTAAAGGAGACGGGCATGGACATGAAGGCCATGATGAAGTGCCGCAACATGTTCGCCCTGGGACTGGTCTGCTGGCTCTTCGACCGCGACCTGCAGCTGGTGGCCAACTTCCTGCGCGAGAAATTCGCCAAGAAGCCCGCCGTCGCCGAGGCTAACATCAAGGTGATCCAGGCCGGCTGGGACTACGGTCACAACACCCACTCGTCGGCCGTCAACGTCTACCGCATCGAGTCGAAGGAGAAGCAGCCCGGACGCTACATGGACATCACGGGCAACAAGGCCACGGCCTACGGCTTCATTGCCGCCGCCGAGAAGGCCGGACTGAAGCTCTACCTCGGCTCATACCCCATCACGCCGGCCACCGACGTGCTGCACGAGCTCTCGAAGCACAAGTCGTGCGGCGTCATCACCGTACAGTGCGAGGACGAGATCTCGGGCTGCGCATCGGCCCTCGGCGCCGCCTTTGCCGGTGCACTGGGCGTGACCAGCACCTCGGGCCCGGGCATCTGCCTGAAGTCTGAGGCCATGAACCTGGCCGTCATCATGGAGCTGCCCCTGGTGGTGCTCGACGTCCAGCGCGGCGGTCCCGCCACGGGTCTGCCCAC
>ODAI012988425.1_pt1 | contig 46360 bp, 30 predicted proteins | sample 1539321 | NCBI WGS metagenome assembly ODAI01 (sample SAMN02144231, study PRJEB22623) | gut metagenome | biome: sheep rumen | host: Ovis aries | place: New Zealand
CGATTCCCTCCACTTCCACTATCGTTACAATGCAGAGAACTCTCACCCTCGTGAGGGCTATTTATATTTCTCGAGACCTTTTTTCAGGAATTTGATGTATTCCGCAATGTCCTCATCGTAGGCACGGCTATTAGTTAGCGGTTTCCCGTTGTTGTCGAGCACGACATAAAACGGTTGGGCATTGGCTCCGAATTTGGAACTCTGCAGCCAGCTCCATTTAGCCCCTACGGTACGCAGCGTCTTGGTATTGCCGTGGGCGTCAGTCACTTCTATGGGCTCCTGGAGCGGTGTCTTGTCATCCACATAGAGTGAGATAAGCACAAAGTCGTCCGTCAACATATCAGCCACCTCAGGGTCTGTCCATACCGCCGCCTCCATTTTACGGCAGTTGACACATCCGAATCCTGTAAAGTCAATGAGCACGGGCTTTCCTTGTGCCTTGGCAGCAGCCATTCCCTCGTCGTAGTCTGTGAATTTAGCTTCCACCACTTTTGTGTTCAGGTTGAAATCTTGTGTGTTCATAGGTGGTGCGAAAGCACTTACAGTCTTACAGGGAGCTCCCCAGAGTCCTGGAACCATGTAGATGGCGAAGGCCAGTGATACCAGTCCGCCCATGATACAGGCCACAGGCATGGGTTTGTGGTTCACGGTTAATGGTTCTTGGTTCATGGTGAGTAGGACATCACTCTGGAATTTCAGCCATCCGCAGAGGTAGGCTCCCAACAAGGCAAAGATGACAATCCATAACGACAGGAACACCTCACGGTCCAACAGATGCCAGCCATAGGCAAGGTCGGCTACGGAGAAGAATTTCAAGGCGAAAGCCAACTCAATAAATCCGAGCACGACTTTCAGGGTGTTCATCCACGATCCAGACTTAGGAGCCTGTTTCAGCCATGCAGGGAAGAGTGCAAAGAGTGTGAAGGGTAGGGCTAACGCCAATGCAAAACCGAACATTCCCAAGGCTGGTGCCAGCCAGTTCCCACTGGTTGTCGTCTCTACCAAAAGCAGACCGATGATAGGAGCTGTACAGGAGAACGAAACGAGCACAAGGGTGAAGGCCATCAGGAAGATGGAAAGCAGTCCACTAGTCGTGGAAGCCTTGGTATCCACAGCATTCGCCCAGCTATCGGGCAACTTGATTTCGAACCAACCAAAGAACGACAGGGCGAAGACCACCAACAGCACGAACAGGAAGATGTTGAATACGGCATTGGTTGACATGGCATTCAGCGTGTCGCTGCCAAACAAAGCCGTCACCAGCAGCCCCAAGCCCAGGTATATCACGATGATGCTCAGTCCATAGATGATAGCATCCTTAATGCCTTTCCGCTTGTCCGTCTTGGCACGTTTCAGGAAGAAGCTTACCGTCATGGGGATGATGGGCCAGATGCAAGGCATACAGACAGCCAGCAGACCGCCAATGAATCCCATCAGCAGGATATAGAGCAAGGAATGGTCTGCTATGTTGTCGCTACCACCCATTGTCTTCAGTTCCTCAATGACGGGTTGCCAAAGGTCATTCTCTGCCTCTGCTGCTACTGCCACCGATGAAGAATCCTGTTGCGCCGTTGTCGTTTCAGCATCCTTCTTCTCAGCCACTTTTTCCTCTTTTTCTTGGGTGTTCTCAGTGCTTGCCACAGGACTCTCTCCGCTCGTTTTCAGCGTAGCTTCAGAGGGGGGCAGACAAGCCTCGTCATTGCAGGCTCCATATTCCACGTAGCAGTCAATCGAGTAGTGGGGCTTGGTGAAGCGGATTTTCTGTACGAATGTCACCGCTTTCTCGAAATAGCGCAGCTCCATATCGAAGAGCTTGTCGAAATTCTTGATTTCGTGACCGCGTGTCTGCAACTTGCCCACCAGTTCAGCACCATCCATCTTTACCGTGTTAAACGAAGCGGAGATCGGTCCGTTGCTACCCAGATTCGTGGAATATACATGCCATCCTGGGTCAATCGTTGCCGAGAAGACGAGCTCTGCCTCGTTCCCCTTCAATTTTTTCAGTTCTGTCGTGAAGTGTACGGGATTCATCACCTGCGCCATTGCTGACAGCGCAAAGAGGAATAGGATGGTTGCTGATAACACTTTCTTCATAAGTTGAGTCTCTGTCTATTTCTGTTATTATTCCATTTTGTTTTGTTCTATGATAGCTTCCAGTAAGCCCTCACAGGCATCTTCCAAAAGTTCTACGACCAGTTCAAAGTCGCGCTCCACTCCATAGTAAGGGTCCGGAATCGTGGCTTGTGAGGGGTGGTGGTGCAGATAGTCGGCCATCAGCCTGATTTTCCGTCTGTCCTCTTCATTACGGGTTTTGGAAGAAATAGCCCTTATGTTTTCATGATCCATTCCAATGATGAGGTCGAAGCGGTCGAAGTACGAGCTGTCCAACTGCTGGGCGCGACTGTTGAAGTTATAGCCATGCTTGTTGCCACAGCGGCGCATCCTGCTGTCAGGCAAATCACCAATGTGCCATGGTCCGATGGCAGCCGACTCAATGTGGAACTGGTCAGATAGACCTCTGTCGTCCACCAGCTGCTGCATGATTCCTTCAGCAGCCGGTGAACGACAGATATTTCCCAGACATACGAAAAGAAGTCGCTGCTTCATCGTATCACCACTTTCTTACCCTGATGGATGTAAACGCCCTTTGTTGCAGGTTTCTCTGTGAGTCTTAGACCATTGAGATTGTACCAATGGGTATCCGAATTTTGACGGGTTGTTGTTATTGTTTGGATGCCAGTAGTTTCCTTCAATACGTTTTTCCACATACCATTCATGGTATAGTAGCCGGTATTTTGGAAATCGAGGTCGTCTGTCTGTTCTTTTTTGTTGTCAGAGCTATTAATGGCATTATTAAAGATGATACCTTCATTACCGCCAGATGCAGTTTTCTTGTCCGACTCCTTGAAAGTCCACTTCCATACAGCATTACCATTGTGAGCTGTTCCAACTTTAGTGCATGTTACTCCAGGCCATGAACCTCCAGTATAGTTGTATTGCTTATCCCAGCGCCAACACTTGATAACTCGTGATGACATATCCCAGAAAGCAGGAACTTCAAAGAAAGCACATGTTTCTCCTTCGTTGACTACGCAGCAGTCTGGTATTGTTGTTGGCTCCTGTTTGGCATCAGTGTCAGTAACAGCATTGACACCAGATAGATCAACTTCCGAGCTGGCGTATAGTTTGAATAATACTCCCTCAACAGCCAGTTGATAGCCTGCTGTATTTATTGTTGCTTCGTCAGTAACCAACATCAAGGAGCCTTTATCGCCTTTCACTTTCAAAACAAGTCCTTTGTCAGAAGTCTCTACACTCTCTATTGTGCTCTGATTGTTGATACCTGCAGCTTTACGTGCCTCTATCAACTTCTTCAGTGTTCCCTTGTAATCTTTCCAATGAGGAAGAAACAAACAAGGTGTACCAGGCATAGTCAAAATATAGGCATTAGCTGCACAAATGTTATAGTTTAGGCAGGTCCTCTCACGATAGGTGTCGTGGTTGTCAACAAAGGTAACCGCATAACGAGAATAATTCGTGTTGTTAGCTAAAAAGGCTTCCTTTAACTGGTCCCATTTACCACCACCAAAAGCTGCGTTAATCTTGTATTTCAGTGGGAAGTCGAAAGCAGCGCTTTGAATCTTGCCGTCCACCTTGGTCCCGTCAATCCAACCTTTTGTCTTATTAAAGTCTCCGTCCCAATATTCGCCTACAGAATAGGTGGGATTTGCCGATGCGTTATAGATGCCAATATATGATGCTGAAAAGCCCTTTACCATATCATAGCGAAAACCTACATAACCGAGATTATTTAATAGGAAACTAACATAGGTCTTGATGTTTTGCTGCACAGTTGCATTGGTATGGTCGAGGTCACGAAAACCATCAAAGTTGTCGCCTGTGTCGTTTGCTCCAGTTGCTTTCTTGCCTGCAAAAGCTCCAGTAGCCCATTCACTTAGATGACTGTTGCATTCATCGTCCTTGCAAATTCCAGAGAAATTGGTGTTGTCCCATGTGATACTATAAGTTCCCTTGGTCTCATTAGGGAAGTCCACCCAAGTGTTCAGACCGTTTTTGTGGTTAACCACCACATCTTCAATGATACCCACACCTTTTGTCTGAAAGGTGCTAATCATGGAACGAAGTTCTGCCTCTGTTCCAAATGCACCAGTGTGGTCAAACCAATAACAAGGGTCGTATCCCATCGTTTTTCTTCCAGTGTGGTGAAAATCTGATGTCTTACCTGAGTTTGGCACCCAAATAAGCTTGAAATACTGAGATAATTCATCTGCTTGAGACTCCAAGTTCGTCCACTTGCTATCAGTATACGAATCCCAATAGAATCCCTGTAGCATTACACCTTCGTATTTCTCGGGCCATCCCTGTGCCATCATACACAGCGATGTCAATGTAATAAGTAGTGAGGTAAAAAGTCGTTTCATAATTGTTAGTATCATTAGATTTACTTTGCAAAGATACAAAATATACTAATAGGGTGAACTACAACATTGTAGAATATTTTTTGAGAGTATGTGCAATCGGTTGCATTTGACGTCTTTAAATACCCTATAACTTTAAAGCCTTCGTTTTTGGGAATACTCCGAAAGTAATTTTGAATACTCCGAAAGTAATTTTGAATAAGGCAGGGTTATTGTCAAATAAGGCAAGGTTATTTCAAAATAAGGCAGGGTTATTGTCAAACATGCATTTTTGGGGGCCTCAATTTACTCGATTTTTGGACTATAAAGACCAAAAATATCTTCAAAATCCCATAAAATCCATCAATTATCTATGTGTTTTACTCGTTATTTTTGTTGTTTTTCACCAAAAACTGGAATTTGCTGCCACCCTGCTGCCACCAAAAATGTGCCTAAATACTGGTGTTATAGAAGATTGGTGGCAGCAAAATATAAAAATATCTTTCAGAGCATAAGTCATATACTTATCCCGAACTGGCGTATTAAATAATAAAAATGCTACATTTAAGTCTAACAATTGCGAGCATTAATGGTAGCAATATTTTTCCTTAATATAAAACAGGCGGGCACCCTAGGGTAGGTGTCCGCCTGAATATTGAAAGATCTTTATGCTTATTGCTGAACAAAGAGCATTGAGCTCGTGATGTCGTTCAGATAGACATCGTATGTGCCTGCTGGAACATAGATGTTTCCACCGCCGTTTGTACCGATGTGATCAATAGCCGTTGCTACATTCCAATCACCGTCCGATCCATAACCCCAGTTGGTTGACCAGTCGTGGTTAGCACGGTATTTCAGCATACCAGCATTCTCCTGTGTGAATACACAGTGCCAGTTGTGTGGAGCAACTTGTGTCAGCTCATAGTCGCCACCCCAACCGTTGAACTCGCCAATCAAAGAGATGTACTGATACTCGGTGGGACTCTGGTTGTCCAGCTTGGTCCAAGTGTATACCATATTATCCATATCAATGGTGAAGGTATAGAATTCTGCAGAAGGAGCAGAGATGGCTTGGGCATTGCTGCCGATAATAGCACCGCTGGGTGAACTGTCACCATCAACCTGGCATCCATAAGCCTTGCCCCAGTCACCAAAGTCGTTTGCGTTCCAGAACTTCAAATCCCAAGCGCCCGTCCACTTTGTTGTATAAGAGAGCACTTTCTTAGAATGAGGAGTGAAGATGTGAGTCTTGTTCTTGTCACTCCAGCCCTGAACAGCACCTACTACATAGTAAAGAGGTGAAAGTTCGATACCTTTGATTACATAGGTAGCTTTATTCAGATCAATTGTAATCTCGATAAGGTCAGGGCCTGCAGCTACCATAAATGAACCATCATCGCCTTCTGGCATTTTGTTACGACGGACAAATGTTCCGCTTTCACCATTCTTACCATTACCGTTCGTTGTAGCATAGAGCAGTTTCCAGTCGTTATTGTTGGCAATAGCATCGCAAGCCTTGTCGTCACCAAATGCAAACCAAGTGTCGCCCTTAGCAGCTGGAATTGTTAAAGTGTAAACAGCCTTCTCTGGATCAGCCTGATTAAACTTCACAGTCTTGTTGACGGCAGAAGAGTACCAGTCGTTAGTACCACCAACCAAATAGAGGTTAACGGGTACACGTGCAACATTATAGGTCAGATTATTCATGTCAATGGTAATCTTGTATACGTTGCCTGGCTCACCATCAACAACTGGGGTCTGAACAGCTACATAGTCATTTTTTGTAATGATAAAACCATTAACAGAGTTATCACCGTTAACTGCACATCCCATCTCACCTTTATTAATAGAATCCCAGTCACCAGCTACGTAGTTGCTTCCTTCATAGAACTTGAACCAATTGGAACCTTCCGCAAGAGTAGTTACTTCTGCGCTAAATGTACCATCTCCGTTACTTGTCATCCAGATGGGCTTGTTGGGCTGCCAGCCCTCTCCTTTATCATTAGCATTCTCTTCAAAACCTCCCAAGATGAAATAGCCCTTGGGGTCGATAGAAGGAGTTGCCTTAGGGGTAAGACTACCATTGATATTGGCTTCTGTCTCAAAGGTAACAGACTCACCGCTCTTCATGTTGATGGACACAACAGTCTTAAGGGTATAAGCACGCTGAACAGATGCACGAGAATTGTTCAACTCTTCAATGAGTGAATTCAGATCCTTGGCAGAAACAGTGATGTAGTTTCCGTTAGTATTTGCAGGGATCTCATGACCATCGATAGTGATGGACTTAATGGTGTAACCAGCAATGTCATCGTTTTGAGCATTAATCTGTACGAGCTTAATCTCATCTTCCTCTACAGGCATGACAATGTTTGCGTCAGGACCAGCAGCGAAAGTAATGCCATATTTGGCAGCAGCTTCTTCTTGGCTGTATGCCTGTGGGGCAGCCCAGTCGGTGTAGTCGCCTGTGCAACTGGCGAGCACGAAGCTCGCTGTTGCAAAAAGGCTATATAATAATTTTTTCATATTTTCTGTGATTTTTTAGTTATTTTACTTCACCAGTATTCTTGTCAAAGTCAACGTAGAGTTTTTGACCAGGACTTACATTTACAGAGTATTCGGCACCAACATTGTCTGCCCAACTGCTAATGATGTTGACAGTACGCCAGTACAGTTCTCCTTGATAAAGCGTATACTCAGTACGCCACCATTCGATGCCTGGATACTTGATGTATGCACGTAACTCGCCAGATCCTGTGAATGCAGGAGATACCCACTGTCCGCTGGCATCAGCAGGAGCAGTCAGAGCCCATTCAGCTGCGGAGTCGTCCCACGTACCAGTACCATTACCAATAACGTAAGCAGCAGCAGGATAAACATGCAGTGTGTATTGGATGTTATTTCCAACAATCTCGGCATCGAAGAGCAGACCATACCAACCAGCATTGTCAATCTGGATGTTTCCGTCGCTAGCAGCCTCATGGATACCAGCACCAGCTTGATCGTCATAATTCTTAATACGATCATATCCGCGCCAATCAAACTTCTCAAGTCCCCATTTGAATTGTCCACCAGCTGGGAAGTAGGCGATGGTGTAGAACTTGCCTGGGCTGTCATAGACAGGTGCTAATGGCTTCCAGTCGGCCCATGCAGTTTGGATGGAAGAACCTACAATCAGAATGTCTGTTGGCAGGGTAGCCTTCGGAGCCTGATAGTTAGCCAGTACGCTAGGCAACTTAATGATGTTGGAGAAACTTTCGCCATAGGAGTAACCATCAATAATGGCACGGAGGCGAATCCAAACGGGAGCGGGTAAGTTGGGATAATCTAGGTCAGGATTCTTCTCTTTGAACATGGCTACGATAGCCTGGTTCATCTCGTAGGTATCCACACCCATCTTTGCTGTAGTGAATGAAGTGGCCAGTTCTGTAAACTGAGTGAAAGCCTCTTCGTTAGACACCTGTACAAAATAACGTGTCATATAAGGCAGACCACCGTAATTAGGCTGCTCAGCTGTGATCCACAGCTTTTCGCCTGCTAACAAGTCGTATGTGTTGTTAACAGCATTGGCAGGAACGTTCAGATGGAAACCTTCCTGGGCTTTGCTGACATCCAGTGTCGGATTGCTGTCCCTGTCTGTTTCGCATGAAGTCATTAACCCCATGAAAAGTGCGGGAACTAACAGACTGAATAATATCTTTTTCATATTTGTATGCTCATTTAAAGATTAGTAACCAGGATTTTGGGTCATATTCGGATTACCTGCCAAGTCGTTGTCAGGAATCGGATAGATGTTATAATGAGAGTCAACACCAGTACCTGTAGGCGTACCACCCTTCATGGGCCATACGTAACGACTGGAAGTAAAGAGACCAAAGCGTACAAGATCACTACGACGACGGCCTTCGAAATAGAACTCACGACACCATTCGTCAGGCATGTCTTTCAGCTCAATAGCATTCAATGTGTTGGTATGAGCACGAGCTCTGATGACGTTTACATCGTCTACAGCACCAGCTTTGCCCAGACGGAGTTTAGCCTCTGCACGAGTCATGTACATTTCTGCCAGACGGAATACAGGAATATCTGTATCTGAGAATATGGTAGGACTCGGAGATGAGTTGTCTGAACGACGGTTCTGCCATTTTACAATACTAAGACCATCATAGAAGTTCTTGATGTTCTTTTCCATGGTGTACTTACGGATATTCTCTTTTGAATCACCACCTACACCACCGTAGAACATGGCGCGATCATCGTTTGCTGCTTTAATGATGTCGGCTGTTGAACCACCTAATTCTGCATCGGCAGCAATCACGTCTGCTTCATTCTCAAAATTCTTCAGGTTATGGTCTTCCATGTACTTCTTAACAGCATCCTCAGAAGGAATCTTGCAGTCAGTTACATTTGGGAAGAACTTCTCGATAAGAGATTTGCGTGCAAAGTTACAGCTCCAATAGTTATCAGTATAGCTGTAAGGCATACCTGCAACACGGCAGGAGCTGACCATATAGGTGCTTCCAGCGTGGGACTGAGTCTTGTTACCATCCTGACGAATAGCAAAGATAATCTCTTTCATAGCCTGAGGATTGGTGTCATTATCACCCATGAATACCTGTTCATAACCAGTGAAACCGTTCTTAGATGCTACAGAAAGAGCATAAGGACCGGCAATCACCTTATCGCAATAGTCGATGGCTTTCTGATAGTCCTTAACCTGACCATCTGTATAAACCTCTGAGTTCAGAGCTAGACGAGCGTGCAACGCATAAGCTGCACCCTGGTCAGCACGACCGAAGTTCTGGGTGTTGTTGAAAGAACCGATGCTAGCTAATAGTGGCTCAATCTCTGTCAACTCTTGGTCAATCCAGTCGTAGAGGTCTTTTCCACCCTTTTCAATAGGAAGCTCGCTCATAGAGAAGTCCGTTTTAAATGGAGCTTTGTGGAAAAGGTCCAAGAAATACCAATAATGGAGGGCTCTCAAGAAACGTACCTCAGCCAAATAATGAGGGTATTCTCCGTCACTACGGCCACCTTGCTGAGACAGATAAGAGTTATAAAGGGTAATGTCATAAGCCAAACGCTGATATGCCCAATATGCACGTGAACTGCTTGAGGTCCACTGGATGTTGGTCAATGGCTTGATGTCCTCATTGTCCTGCCATGCCCAAGCACAAATATCCGTGCAAAGCTCTTCCAGATTGAAAGTTGTACGAATGAAACCGATTTCACCCTCATCACCACTGATATCGCTGTTACCAGCGCCACCAATTTGACCTGTCAGTCCGAGTGTAGCATACTGCTTGGCCAAGAGCTCCATATCATCAAACGATGGTGATGTCTTTGGATCTATGGATTGTATATTCAGCTCGTCGGCACAGGAAGCAGTTCCCATAGCAATTAATCCGACTATAGCTGTTTTTAGAAAAAAATTCTTCATAATTGTGACGATTTTAGAAATTCATGTTGATACCAAGTTGGAAACTAATGGGGCGTGGATAGGGGTTGCTATCATATCCACTGGCAACCTCTGGATCAAGTCCATCGTACTTGGTAATCATAAATGGATTCTGTACGGTGGCATAAATACGTCCTTTCAGGTATTTGTCCCATGTGTCGAAAGAATATCCCAGCGTGATGTTGCTGCACTTCAAATAGGAAGCGTTGCGAACGAAATAGTCACTAAACTTATAAAGGTCGGCAGTGACACTGGTACCGGTGAAGCCCAGTGCTACGGCCTCGGCAGTAGTGTTGTGGAAGTTTGCATTAGAATACAGATTTGTTCCAACTGGTGCACGGCTTGCCAGGAAGTCATAATATACATAGTTACCTAATGAAGCATGGAACGATGCACTCAGATCCCATTTCTTCCAGAGGAACTTAGTGGTGGCACCCATAATCACATCAGCTGCGGGGCTCTTGTAGTAATAACGGTCGGCATCTGTAATCTGACCATCGGCATTACGGTCTACATACAGGCCTTCGATAGGCTTGCCTGCCTCGTCGTAAACCTGCTGGAATACATAGAATGAGTTAACGGGCTCGCCAACTTTGTTGCGCTGCAGATAACCACTCATACCCAGACGTGCGCCAGTCCATACCCAATCTTGGGCACCAGCGTCTAGTTCAGTAATCTTATTGTGGTTCCAACCAACATTATAAGTCAGCTGCCAAGTGAAATCGTTGGTAACGATAGGCTTAATGTCGAAGGCCATCTCAAGACCATAGTTCTCCAAAGAACCAACGTTCTTCATCAGCATGTCACCGAAGTTCATCATGGCAGGAATGTTTACAGTAGCCAAGAGGTCGGTGGTCTTACGATAGTAACCATCGATGTTGATACCGAAGCGTCCGTTCAATACCATGAAGTCAATACCTGCATTATAAGTAGTCGTCTTCTCCCATGTCAGGTCGGGATTGTAACGGTTTGGACGGGTTGTATAATAATAGGTGTCGCCAAATGGATACTGTGCATAGGCGTTACTGCGCACATATAATGGTGAATAGTAGAAATCATCGATACCATTCTGCTGACCTGTCTTACCCCAACCGAGGCGGAGTTTGAATTCATCCAGCCAAGTGGCGTTTTTGAAGAAGGGTTCTTCATTGATTTTCCATGCCAGTGCGACAGCGGGGAAATAACCCCATTTGTTTCCTTCAGCAAAACGAGAAGAACCATCGGCACGGAACGTTGCAGTCAGCATGTATCGGTCAAGCAATGAATAGTTCAAACGGCCAAAGTAGCTGACCAAAGAGTTGTGGGTGCGCCATTCTGTGTCCTGACGGGTTGAAGGAGAGTGCTCTTCAGCTTTATAATAATCCCATCCAGCTCCCTCTGAGAAACCAGAACGATGGTAGTGACTCTGTTCTGCACCAGCCATGATGTCGATATTGTGAATACCGATTTCCTTCATATACTGCAGGTAGGCACTACCTACGATGTTGTACTTCCAATAGAAATCCTCACCATTCCAACCATAATAGTTGTTGTTGTATGAATAGGGCGAGTAATTTGTTCTCTGGTGAGAGTCTGTATACTGAGCACCAAGGCTAGCATGTACGTGCAAATCTTCGAATCCGTGAATCTTGTAGTCGGCCTCAAAGTTTCCAGAGAAGTCGTGCGAATTAGCCTTTATCATCTCTGTCTGAAGCAGAGCGACAGGGTTCTGGGTTGCATTAGGGTTAACGTTCTTGGTCCAGCTAGGATCTGAGAAAGAAGAAGCGTTTACCTGATACTGCCAATAACCGCCAGTGAATTGGAAGTTGGGATCGTCGCTGTGAATAGGACGAGTTGGATCCATAGACAACGCTGCACCAATAGCACCACCATCGCTAACATAGCGGTTGTGTTCAAACATATACTTAGCTGTGACATTTAACTGAAGGTGCTTGTCAAAGAAAGAAGGAGCAAGGTTGACAGATGCATTAAAACGACGCAAGTAGTTGTTCATAACAATACCGTCGCTGTGGTTATAGCCGGCACTGATGCGATAAGGCATGTTCTTCAGACCTCCACTGATAGACAAACTATGAGTTGTTGATACAGTAGTACGGAAAATCTGGTCTTGCCAGTCTGTGTTGTCTGTTCCCAACAGAGAGGCATCCAATCCTTCTGTATTTGCTACCACGTCGCGATATTGGTTACCATCCAATACGTCATATTTCTTGGCAATAGTAGAAATTGTGATGTCTCCATTGTAGTTTACACTAGGTTTCTGATTAGCTCTTCCCTTCTTGGTTGTGATGATGATAACACCATTAGAGGCACGGCTACCATAAATAGCGGTAGCAGAAGCGTCTTTCAGTACGGTGAAGGTTTCAATGTCGTTCGGGTTAATCATAGCCAAGACGTTAGACATACCTTTAGCAGTATTTCCGTCAATAGTCAGTCCATCGATAACGTATAATGGGTCATTTGAAGCTGACATAGAAGCACCACCACGAATACGGATTTGTGCACCTGCGCCAGGAGCACCACCAGCAGTGATAACATCAACGCCTGCCATCTTACCTACGAGCATATCGCTGGCATTGTTGGTAATACCTTTAGACATCTCATCAGGTTTCATCGCTGTTACAGAACCTGTCAAATCACTTTTCTTAGCGCGTCCATAACCAATTACGACAACATCGCTGAGGACTGTAGCATCTTCTTGCAGTGTAATCTCCAGATTAGGAGCAGCCTTCACTTTTTGTTCCTGGTATCCGACATACGTGATTGTGATGTCAGCACCCTGGTTGGCTTTAAGAGCAAAATTACCATCGAAGTCGGTCACAGTGGCAATCTGTGTGTTCGCCACACGTACCGTAGCACCAATGATGGGTTCGCCCTGAGCATCTTTCACATGGCCTTTGACGTCAATCTGAGCAAAGGCACCTACGGATAGGAAGAGTCCCAGCATGAGGACAAACATCCTAAACGGAGTTTTAATGTTTAATTGCTTCATCATTTGAATTTTAAAGTTAGTATAATTGTTATTAGTTCTCGAAATTCGATAGTATTGACTTGAATCAAGTGCAAAAGTAAGAGATTTTTAAATACGTTGATACTTTTTTTGAGTTAAATGCGTTATAAGGTTAATGCAAACGTTTGCATTCGTGTTTCTTAATAAATAAATAAGGTAAAGGAATAGCGAATAAAACTTTTCAATATCTTTGCACTCAGAACTAAGAACCATTATGAACGAGAAGGCTCCATTAACAATGAAGGACATCGCCCGCGAGTTGGGTATCAGCGTGTCAACGGTGTCACGTGCTCTGCAAGACTCCCCCCGTATCTCAGCAGAACGAAGGGCTATGATCCAGCAGTTTGCGCGTGAGCATAATTTTACACCCAACATGCTGGCAGAGTCGTTACGTCACTCACGAGTGCAACCAGTGAAATTGATAGGAGTCATCATCCCTGAGTTTACGCATTTCTATTTCTCTTCGGTTTTGGCAGGTATTGAAGAGGAGGCTTCTTCACGTGGCTATCGTATCATGGTGGCACAGAGTAATGAACAATATGAGCGTGAGGTGCGCATTTGTCAGTCTTTTTACGAAAATAAAGTCTGTGGCATTATCGTGTCACAAGCCAAGGATACCCATCGTTACGGCCATTTCGAGCGTTTGATGGACGCTGGTCTGCCACTGGTGTTCTACGATCGCATCTGTACGGGAGTCAATGCCAGTAGGGTGGTGGTTGATGACTATATGGGAGCCTTCAATGCGGTGACCCATCTCATTGAGACCGGTTGCAACCGCATTGCCTTCTATGGATCAGCCCCTACGTTGGAGATTTCCAAGAACCGCTTTAACGGTTATAAGGATGCCCTGTTGAAACATGGGTTAAGGTATGACGAGAGCCTGACGCGTATCTGTGACAATCGTGCTGATGCAGAAGCTGTCACGCCTGAATTGCTCCAGGGTGATCATATCCCCAATGGCTTCTTTGCCGTCAATGACGACACGGCTATCGGCATCCTATATACTGCCAAGCGCATGGGGTTCCGTGTGCCTGACGATATCTCCATCTGCGGATTCACCAACGGCCAGCGTGCCGTGGCTTGCGATCCTATGCTCACTACCGTGGAACAGCGTGGGGTGAAGGTGGGCGAGGAGGCTGCTGACATCCTGATAGACCAGGTGGAGGGAGTGCTGCCTCGCGACAAGGCGGAACGGCGCGTGGTAAGGACGCGACTAATCGTCCGTGGAACCACGAGGTAGATTATTAACGATAAAAATATAGTAGTCATGAAACAAAAACCTAATTTACCGTTTTGGAGCCTGTGGAATCTGAGCTTCGGATTCTTTGGCGTGCAGATAGCCTACGCACTCCAGTCGGCTAACATTTCCCGTATCTTTGCAACACTGGGAGCTGACCCCCATTCGCTGAGTTATTTCTGGATACTGCCCCCGCTGATGGGCATTCTGGTGCAACCCATTGTGGGAACATTGAGTGATAAGACGTGGACGCGCTTTGGTCGTCGCGTACCTTATCTATTTATAGGAGCCGCAGTTGCCGTGCTCGTCATGTGCCTGTTGCCCAATGCCGGCTCGCTGGGTCTTACCGTCAGTGCCGCCATGATGTTCGGACTGATAGCGCTAATGTTCCTCGACACCAGCATCAATATGGCGATGCAGCCCTTTAAGATGTTGGTGGGCGACATGGTGAACGAAGAGCAGAAAGCCAAGGCCTATAGCATCCAGTCGTTCCTCTGCAATGCTGGTTCTGTGGCAGGCTATCTCTTCCCCTTCATCTTCACCTTCATTGGCATCAGCAATGTCGCTGAGAAGGGTGTGGTGCCCGATTCCGTTATCTGGTCGTTCTATATCGGTGCTGCCATCCTGATACTCTGTGTCATCTATACCACTTCGAAGGTGAAGGAGTGGAATCCTCAGGAGTATGCGGAGTATAATGGGGCTAATGGGACTAATGAGACCAATGAGACCAAGGAGGAAGACTCTGCCAACTGGTTCACCCTGTTGAAGAAAGCCCCCTCTACCTTCTGGAAGGTCGGTCTCGTGCAGTTCTTCTGCTGGGCTGCTTTCCTCTATATGTGGAACTATACCACCGGCGCTATTGCTGAGACCGTTTGGGACACTACCGACCCTGCTTCAGAAAACTTCCAGATAGCAGGCAACTGGGTTGGAGTACTCTTTGCCGTTCAGGCTATCGGCTCTGTGGTGTGGGCCGCTGTTCTTCCCCAGTTCAAGAACATCAAGGTGGCCTATGCTGTCAGTCTGTTGTTGGGTGCAATAGGCTTTGCGATGGTACCCTTCCTCCACGACCAGTATATGCAGTTCATTCCCTTCCTGCTCATCGGATGCGCCTGGGCTGCCATGCTTGCCATGCCTTTCACCTTTGTCACCAATGCCTTGCAGGGCTATGGTCACATGGGTGCCTATCTGGGTTTGTTCAATGGCACCATCTGCATTCCCCAGATTATCGCAGCCCTCTGTGGTGGCATCGTGCTCTCCGTGGTAGGTCATCACCAATCTACCATGATGATTGTCTCTGGTGTACTCTTGGTCGTCGGAGCCCTCTGTGTTTCTGTGATTCGTGAAAAAACAAAATAAGATAATAACTAACTTTATAGCCTTATGAAACTACTATTTAACTTAGAGTACCGGACCACATTTGGTGAAACGCTGGTATTGAATATCAAGAATGGAGGTGATGACGGAAAATACTCACCCTATAAGATGACTTCCAACGACGGACAGCATTGGTTCTGCGAGATTAACAGACCTGCCAAGCTTGGCACATATATCGACTATTACTATAGTGTGATGCACGGTGACGAGGAGGCTCGCCACGAGTGGCTTGTGCAAGCCCATCGCCTGGAGTTTATTGCCGAGAAGGCTAATCGTTATGTCATTTACGACCATTGGATAGACATTCCCGAAGATTCCTATATGTACAGCTCCGCATTTACCGACTGTATCATGGTCAACCAGCGTGAGCTGAGCGTTAATACCAACTACCACCGCACCGTGCGCATGAAGGTTCGTGCCCCTCAGCTTCGCATTGGCGAACAGCTGGGAATCGTAGGTCCTGGCGATGCGCTCGGCAATTGGGACCCTGTCAAGGCTGTGCCTATGTTCGAGCACGACTATCATGAGTGGGTGGTCAGCCTCGATGCCGACAAGCTGCCCCAGACCTTCGAGTTCAAGTTCGTGCTCCTGGGCATCGACGTTCCGATGTGGGAGGAGTGTGGCAACCGTACCATCTCTCTGCCTGAGATAGGCAACAGCGAAGTTGTCGTCTATGAGTTGCAACAGGCTTATTTCTCCGTTTATCCGTGGAAGGGTGCCGGCACCGTCATCCCCGTCTTCTCCCTGCGTAGCGAGGGCAGCTTTGGCGTGGGCGACTTTGGCGACCTCAAGAAGATGGTGGAGTGGGTTGACAAGACCAACCAGCGAATTCTGCAGGTGTTGCCCATCAACGATACTAATATGACCGGCACGTGGCAGGACAGCTATCCCTATAACTCCATCAGCATCTATGCCCTCCATCCGCAATATACCGACTTCCGTCAGTTGCCAGCCATCAAGGATGAGGCCAAGCGTGCCGAGTTCGAGGCATTGCGCCAGGAGCTGAACGCCCTGCCTCAGATAGACTACGAGCGCATGTTCAAGGCCAAGATAGCCTACCTTCGCGAGCTCTTTGCCCAGGAGTGGAAGCATGTCAAGGCCACCAAGGCATATAAGGAGTTCTTCGAAAACAACAAGGAGTGGCTGGTACCCTATGCTGCCTTCTGCTACTATCGCGACCAGTATGGTACTGCCGTCTTCTCCCAGTGGCCTAAGGAGGCTACCGTGGAAGCCATCAAGAGCACCAATCAGGAAGTGCAGTTCTGGTATTTCGTGCAGTTCAACCTCGACCAGCAGATGCATGCTGCCCATGATTTCGCTCGCGACCATCGTGTCATCCTCAAGGGCGACATCCCCATCGGCATCTCCCGTGACGGTGTGGAGGCCTGGGTAGAGCCGAAGTACTTCAACCTGAACGGTCAGGCTGGTGCACCGCCCGATGCTTTCTCTGCCGACGGACAGAACTGGGGCTTCCCCACCTACAACTGGGACGAGATGCTCAAGGATGGCTGCCAGTGGTGGGTGCGCCGTTTCCGTAAGATGGCACAGTTCTTCGATGCCTATCGTATCGACCATGTGCTGGGCTTCTTCCGCATTTGGGAGATTCCCGTTCCTGAGACGTCCGGTCTGAAGGGTCAGTTCGCTCCCGCCTTGGGTATGAGTCGTGAGGAGATAGAGGGCTATGGCGTCTATAACCACATGGAGCTCTTCCTTGTTGATCACAAGCGTGCCGACCGTTGGCATCCACGTATTGCCGTGCAATATACCGAAGACTACGAGCGGCTGGATGATGGCGAGAAGTATAATTTCAACCGCCTCTATAACGACTATTTCTATCGTCGCAACAACCAGTTCTGGTATCAGGAGGCTATGAAGAAGCTACCCCGTCTGACACAGGCCACCCGTATGCTGTGCTGTGCTGAAGACCTCGGCATGGTGCCCGACTGTGTGCCCTGGGTGATGAACGAGTTGCGCATCCTCTCCCTCGAAATCCAGTCGATGCCCAAGGACGACAAGGTGCGCTTTGGTCACCTGTCGCGCAATCCTTATCGTTCCGTCTGCACCATCTCTACCCACGACATGCCTACGCTGCGCCAGTGGTGGGATGAAGACGAGGAGCGCACACAGGACTACTACAATAGCGTGCTCTATCGCGGTGGTGGTGCTCCTCATCCGCTGCCAGGGTGGTTGGCCAAGGATATTGTCAGCCGTCATCTGACCTCTCCTTCCATGCTCTGCCTCCTGTCGTTGCAAGACTGGCTGTCCATCGACGAGAAGCTGCGCCTTCCCGATGCCAATGCCGAGCGCATCAATATCCCTGCTAATCCTCGTCATTACTGGCGCTATCGCATGCACCTCACCATCGAACAGTTGCTGAAGAGCGACGATTTCAATGAAACTATCAAGACATTAGTTAAACAAAGCGGAAGAAGATGAAACGAATATTATTGCTTTTAAATTTCTCATTTCTCATTGTGAATTTCTCATTGGCGACCAGCATACAGTCGCCTAATGGAAACGTTTCGCTGAAGTTCTCGCTTAGCCAGTTCGGACAGCCCGTTTACGAGGTGACCTACAAGGGTCGTCCCGTCATCAAGCCCTCCCACCTCGGTCTCGAGTTGGCCAAGGACAAACACGCCTCGCTGGGTATGCGTGAACACGACCTCTTGGATGGCTTCACCATCGCCAAGGAGGAAACCACGACGTTCGATGAGACATGGCGCCCTGTGTGGGGTGAGACCGCTACCATCCGTAATCATTACAACGAGTATGCCGTCACCCTGTCACAACAGTGGCTCGACCGTCTGCCAGGCACCCCTGGCGGTCCTCGTCTGGCTCCCCGTAAGTACCAGCGTAACATCATCATCCGCTTCCGCGTCTATGACGATGGAGTGGGCTTCCGCTATGAGTTCCCCCAGCAGTCCGACCTCAACTACTTCCTGATTCAGGAAGAGCGTACCGAGTTCGCTATGACCGGTGACCATACCGCCTGGTGGCTGCCTGGCGACTATGACACGCAGGAGCAGGAGACCCAGCAGTCGAAGCTGTCGGAGATTCGTGGACGCATGAAGGAAGCCGTCAACTGGGGCAACTCTTCTGTTGCCGTCTTCTCTGAGACTGGTGTGCAGACCTCCCTGCAGATGAAGACCGACGATGGCTTGTATATCAACATTCATGAGGCCGCCTGTGCCGACTATGCCACGATGCACCTCGAGCTGGTGGATGCCGCTACCAAGCAGCTGACGACCCAGCTGGGCGGAGGCAGCAATGCCTATACCCCCCATCCGGCACCAGCCCGCTGTCCCTTGCCAGCTCCCTATACCTTCGTGAGCCACCTGACCCCCGATGCCACAGGTCTGAAGGGTGCTATGCAGACCCCTTGCGAGACCCCCTGGCGTACCATCATGGTGAGCGACGATGCCCGCGATATGCTGTCCAGCAACCTCATCCTCAACCTCAACGAGCCTTGTAAGCTGGAAGACACCTCGTGGATTCATCCTACCAAGTATTGCGGTGTGTGGTGGGAAATGATTGTAGGTCGCGGCAACTGGCACTATACCAACGACTTCCCCAGCATCAAGCTAGACCGGATTGACTGGACGAAGGTGAAGCCCAACGGCACCCATAAGGCCAACAACGAGAATGTGAAGCGCTACATCGACTTCGCTGCCAAGAACGGTCTCGACGAGGTGCTCGTAGAAGGATGGAACGTAGGCTGGGAAGACTGGGCTATCCTGTGGAAGCGCGACGTGTTCGACTTCGTGACACCTTATCCCGACTTCGACATCAAGATGCTCAACGACTATGCCCATGCCAAGGGTGTCAAGCTCATGATGCACCACGAGACGTCGTCATCCACCCAGAACTATGAGCGCCATCTGGAGGATGCCCTCAACCTGATGAACAAGTATGGCTACGATGCCGTGAAGACAGGCTATGTGGGTGACATCATTCCCCGTGGCGACCACCATTATTCGCAGTCCATGAACAACCACTACCTCTATGTCGTGAAGCAGGCTGCCAAGCACCACGTGATGGTCAATGCCCACGAGGCAACCCGTCCTACCGGACTCTGCCGCACCTATCCCAACCTGGTGGGCAACGAGTCGGCACGTGGCACGGAGTACGAGGCCTTTGGCGGTTCCCGTCCCGACCATACCTGCATCCTGCCTTTCACCCGTTTGCAAGGCGGTCCGATGGACTATACCCCAGGTATCTTCGTCACCAAGCTGTCTGAGTGGAGCAAGAACACCTCATGGGCCCGCATCACCATTGCCGGCTCGCTGGCTCTCTATCTGACCATGTATTCCCCCTTGCAGATGGCTGCCGACCTGCCTGAGAACTACGAGAAGTTCGACGATGCCTTCCAGTTCATCCGCGACGTGGCTTGCGACTGGGACGACTCCCGCTACCTCGAAGCTGAGCCAGCCGACTATATCACCGTAGCCCGCAAGGCCAAGGGCACCGATAACTGGTTCATTGGTGGCAAGTGCGACGAGAATGGACACAAGAGCGTCATCAAGCTCGACTTCCTCGACAAGGGTCGCAAGTACGACTGTACCATCTATGCCGATGCCAAGGATGCCCACTACGAGACCAATCCCCAGGCCTACACCATCACCAAGCGGGTGGTGAAGCACGGCGATGTCCTCAAGCTTACTGAGGCCCCTGGCGGTGGCTTTGCCGTTTCACTAATCGCGAAGTAATTCGTATCACTCGACCTTTGGTCGCTTCGTACCTTTAGGTCGAAGAATTCATAATAAAAAACGAATGAAATATGATACAGAAATATATAAAGAGAATGGTCCTGCTAACATTATGCATTATGAATTATGAATTATGTATTGGCCAGGACTTCTCGTTCAACGAGATGACCTATAGCCCGGAGGCTACCACCTTCCGTCTCTTTGCCCCTGCAACTGCCAAGAAGGTGATGGTCAGGATTTATAAGGACGGCATAGGCGGCAAGGCCTTGAAGACCGTCAAGATGACCTATGCCGGCGGACTGTGGACAGCCACCGTCAAGGGCGACCTCATGGGTCGTTTCTATACCTTCGACATGGGGCGTGGCGAGTGCCCTGGCGTCTTTGCCAAAGCCGTTGGCGTCAATGGTCAGCGTGGAGCCATCATCCATGCCACACAGACCTCACCCGATGCATGGGATGCCGACCGTCGCCCTGTTGTCAAGTCGCCTGCCGACCTCATCGTCTATGAGCTCCACCATCGCGACTTCTCCATCGCCCGTCCCGATGCCAAGTATCCGGGCAAGTTCCTCGCCCTCACCGAGCCATGGGCCATCAACCACCTCAAGCAGTTGGGTGTCAACGCCGTACATATCCTGCCCAGCTACGACTACGGCTCCGTCGATGAGACGCGTCTCAGCGACAATAAGTACAACTGGGGCTACGACCCCGTCAACTACAACGTTCCTGAGGGCGGCTATTCCACCGACCCCTACAACCCCGTAGCCCGCATCCTTGAGTTCAAGCAGATGGTGCAAGCCCTCCATCAGGCAGGCATTGCCGTCATCCTCGATGTGGTGTATAACCATACCTACGACATCGACCACTCCAATTTCCAGCGTACCTATCCCGACTATTTCTATAGAAAAATGAGAAATGAGAAAGGAGAAATGAGAAATGATGCACACGATGAATTTTCATATTCCAACGGTTCGGGGTGTGGCAATGAGACCGCCTCCGAGCAACCCATGATGCGTCGCTTCATGATGGAGTCCGTGAAATACTGGATAGAGGAATACCACATCGACGGCTTCCGTTTCGACCTCATGGGCTGTCACGACATCGAGACCATGAACCAGATTCGTCAGATGGTCGATGCCATCAACCCCTCCATCTTCATCTATGGAGAGGGGTGGAGTGCTGGTCCCTGTGCCCTGCCTGTCGAAAAGCTCGGTATGAAGGCTAACATCCCGCAGATGCCGGGCATTGCCGCCTTCTCCGATGAGATTCGCGATGCCCTCCGTGGACCTTTCTCTGACGATACCAAGCCCGGTTGGCTGGGTGGTGCTCCCGACTGCGAGGAAAGCCTCAAGTTCGGCATTGCCGGTGCCATCCTCCATCCGCAGGTCGATATGTCCAAGGTCAACTACTCGAAAGTTCCCTGGGCATTAGAACCCACCCAGATGATGTCCTATGTCTCCTGTCACGACGATATGTGTCTGGTAGATCGTCTCAAGGCCAGCATCCCCACTTTGAAACCGTCCAATGGTCAATTGTCCAATAGTCAAATGAACGAGTTGGTTCGTCTTGACTTGCTGGCGCAGACTGCCGTGTTCACCTCGCAAGGTGTTCCTTTCATGCTCAGTGGCGAAGAGCTGCTGCGCGACAAGAAAGGTGTCCACAACTCCTTCGAGTCGCCCGACAGCATCAACCACCTCGATTGGTCCAACCTGCAGCGTTACCCCCAGGTGTTCAAATACTATCAGGACCTCATCGCCTTGCGCAAGCATCATCCCGCCTTCCGCTTGGGCGATGCCCACCTCGTGCGCAAGCACCTCGAGTTCCTGCAGACACCCCCCAGTGTCGTAGCCTTCCGTCTGAAGGACTATGCAGGGCGTGACGACTGGCGTAACATCATCGTCATCCTCAACGCCTCGCGCCAGGCACAGCAGGTAGCCGTCCCCAAGACCACCTACACCATCGTCTGTCAGGACGGACAGATCAACGAGCAATCCACCAACAAGATCTTTGCCAGTCAGGTCACTGTCCATCCCCAGTCTGCCCTGATTATGTACGAGTAACCGTAGGCCGGGCACGCTCGACCAAAGAAAAATGAAAAGAAACTTTTGTAAGCGGATGCTTGCGAAAGTTTTTTTATGCATCTGTAATTCAATGTCAAATCACGTGTTTTAGGTATTGCGACAGTTTACTGTTCGTAGTACCTTTGTACTAAATTATTGTAACAGATGTATAAAGAACGACTATTGTTTTTGTTATTGCTTTTATTTGCATTCCAATTGTCTGATGCTCAGGAGGTTGTGAAGGGTATCGTGGTAGATGCGGAAACGCGGGAACCCATTGTGGGAGCCACGATAACGGATGCGGCAAAGGGTAGGGCGTTGACCGTGACGAATGTAGATGGACGCTTCCAGATACCTAAAAATAATGAGACAAGGCTGAAAATCAGCTATGTGGGATATACTCCCCTGGTGACGGCTGTCAGAAAGGATGGGCGATACTTGTTGAAGGCTGAGATTAGCAAGCTGGGCGAGGTGGTGGTAACGGCTCAGGAGAGTCATGGACTGACAAGTGCCTCGACTATCGGGAAACATGCGATGGAACATTTGCAGCCTTCGAGTTTTGCCGACCTCTTGGAACTGTTGCCTGGTGGTGTGAGCAAAGACCCTGTGCTGAATGCTACGAACACCATCCGTCTGCGTGAAGCCAGTCCTATGGGCAGCAACTATGCTACCTCATCCTTAGGTACAAGTTTCCTGGTAGATGGTGCTCGTATTTCCACCAATGCCAACATGCAGTATGTGAGTGGTGCCTGGGAGACAGCTGCCGGTGACCGCGACAACACGAATGCGGGTGTTGACATGCGCACCCTGTCAACGGACGATATAGAGCGTGTGGAGATTGTCAGGGGTATTCCTTCGGTGGAATATGGCGACCTGACCAGTGGTCTGGTAAAGATAGAACGCCGCAAGGGTGGGCACGACCTACACGCCCGTCTGAAGTCGGACATGGGCTCCAAGCTCTTTTATCTGGCGAAGGCTTTCGAATGGGACCATGCCGCTGATACGCTCACCACGCTGAGGAACCGCACGACGCTGAACATTAGTGCGGACTACCTGAATTCGAAGGCAGACCCGAGGAATCCGCTGAACAACTATTCGCGTGTGACGTTCTCTGCCCGTCTGGGACATACCTGGCATCGTGCCCATTACGACCTGCTGATGACCACTAATCTGGACTATACGGGTTCGTTTGATGGTGAGAAGCAAGACCCTGACCTGAACAAAGGAGCCGTTGACAGGTATAAGTCGAACTATAACAGGATGGCTTTCTCCACCAAATGGGAGTTGAAGATGAAAAAGCCCGTCTGGCTGAAAAGCGCTGAGATGATGGCTGCTGCCTCTTATGAGCACGACAGGATTTCGAGAACGCGAACGGTGAGTCTGCAGAGTATGACTGGAGCTGTGATGAATACGGAAGAGGGTGAATACGACCTGTTGATATTACCTTATGTATATGAGGCTACGCAAGATGTCGATGGAAAGCCGCTGAATGTATTCCTGAAAATGAATGCCCGTCTGCAGATTCCCAGTAGGAAGGTGGCTAACACCTTGCTGGTGGGTGCCGACTGGAACATGGACAAGAACTATGGCGAGGGACAGGTGTTCGACGCTGAGCGCCCTGTTTATCCCACGGCTCAGATACGTATGCGCGGACTGTCAGAGAAACCTGCCAACCATACGCTCTCTTTCTATGCTGAGGAAAAAGCCACGATGCCCATCGGAGCCTGTCAGTTGGAGCTGATGGCTGGTGTGCGTGCCCTGCAGATGATGCTCGACCTTGGGTCGCTTCGTACCTTTAGGTCGAAGAATGTGCCTGCCGACTATCGGCTGAACGGAAAGTGGTATCTGGACCCTCGCGCCAACATCGGCTTTACGTTTCCCCGTTTTACCATGTTTGCACAACCTTCTTTCATACGTCTCTCAGGAGGTGTCGGACAGCACACCAAGATGCCCACCATCGACCAGTTGTTCCCAGATCCTGCCTATATCGACCTGCTACAACTGAAGTATTACAATATCAATCCAGAACTCAGTCGTATCAACCAGCGCACCTATATCATCCCTGGACTGAATGCACAACTGGGAGCTGCCCGCAACAAAAAGTGGGAGGTGACTGCCGACCTGAACGTGGGAGGCAACAGGCTGACGGTGACTTACTTCCATGAGAACATGACATCAGGATTCCGCAGTCAGACTAACTATCAGCCCTACGAGTATAAGAAATACGATGCATCGGGAGTGGATGCCTCTACCTTGACGGCACCTCCCTCTCTCGACGGAATGCCTTACCAGCTGTTGACAGAGTTGAGTGCCTATTCGCACTACGAGAATGGCAGCCAGACGAAGAAGGAGGGTGTGGAGCTGACCTTTGCATCGAAACGCATCCCTCGTCTTTACACCCGTCTTACGATAACGGGGGCATGGTTCCGCACCACCTATCGTAATTCACAACTTATCATGGAACGCCCCAGCGTGGTGGTGGGCAGTAGCCGACTGCAGTATGTAGGACTATACCGTGACCAGGAGGGTGTGGTGAACGAGATGGCCAATACCAACTTTATGCTCGATACCGATGTGCCTAAGTTGAAGTTGGGCTTCTCGGTATCAGCACAATGCCAATGGTACACCTCCTCACAACACGATGCGCTGAGCAGCGAGCCTGATGCCTATATGGATGCGCAGGGTGCCATTCACGAGTGGACTCCGGCATGTGCTTCGGACCCTTATCTGAAGTGGCTGATACGCTCCTCGACCAATTATACGAAGAGCACGGTACCCTTTGCCATGAACCTGAACTTGAAGGTGACGAAGAAACTGCTGAACGACCGTCTGAAGGTGGCCCTGTTCTGCAACAGGATATGGGACTGCTCTCCGGACTATGAGAGTTACGGCAAGACCATCCGCCGTCATACCAAACCTTATTTCGGACTTGAAATGAACGTGATTATATGAAGAAGATACTGACATTGCTAGTGATGACCATGACACTGGCACTCTCTGCCTGTCATCAGGACAACGACGACTATATGACGCTGGCTTCCATCCGACTGGATGGTGGCGACACGTTGACGATAGAACGCGTACAGGCCATGGCCCATGTGACCAACCTGAATACGCGCCATGTGGTCAGTAGTGCTGACTTCACGGGTGCAGAGCTGCAAATAGAACTGTTGCGTGGTTCCTACCAGGTGAACGTGGAAGGCATAGTGAGCTATACCGACCAGAACGGTCAGCATTTCCTGCGCTCGTTCCGTGCTGTCAGCGACTATGTGGAGCTGGTAGCCAGTGGCAGGAGCGAGGCAACATTGAACATCATATTCCTAGATTAAATGAATAGAACACGATATATCATCATCTGCCTGTGGGTCTTGCTGTTGCCAGTGAAGGCGACAGACACCGATTCCGCTTACGTTAATCGCCATTCACTCTGGCGTCATACCGTCTGCGAGGCATTGCAGAATCCAGCCTTGATGACACAGGCTTATCTGAAACCATTCACAGAGCTGACCCTTCAGGGCGACTATCGTCATCAGAGTGATGCCTTCCGCGTGGAGGAAGGCAAGGGGTTCCTGCTGCCCGAGGTGGCTGTCCAGTCGTATATCCGCCTGACACCCTCGTCCGTGGTGTGGGGTGAGGCAGCCTATAGCAATGGTAAGTTTTTTGGCAAGGAATATAATAATGTGGCCGATTTCCAACTGCTCTATCCCGATGTGGTAGCCGACAGTCTGGGTGGTGACACCCATCGTGAGCGTTACCTCTTCTCTGGAGGCTATGCCATAGCGCACCAGGAATGGATGTTGGGAGGCGATCTGAAGTTCCGTGCCGAACAAGAATACCGCACTTACGATCCCCGTATGCGTAGCGTTGTCTCAGACCTGACGTTGAAGGCAGGAGCAGCCCGTAGGGTAGGGCACTACCGCTTGGGACTTTCTGCCGAGGGGAATATCTATCGCCAGACCGCCGATGTCGATTTCTATGGCGAACAGAACGGCATGGGCGAGTTGCAGATGACAGGACTGGGAACGAGCTATGTGCGCTTCTCTGGTTCGAACCGCGACATATTCTATGAAGGAAAGGGTGGGGCATTGGCCCTCGACCTGCAACCGGAGGGAGCGTGTGGATGGATGGCTCATGTGCAGCATGGCATCCACCAGTATGAGCGTATTTCCGATGAGTATAACTCGCTGCCCCTGACCACCCTGTATCGCCAGCAGACCACCTTGACGATGGGGTGGAAACAACAGACGGCAACAGATGAAAAAGCCTGGCTGCTGCATGCTTCCTACGACAAGCGTGCCAATGATGAACACGTGGTGGGAACGGCGTCGGGTCAGGACTATCCCATACTGACCGACCTGACCATGTATCACCTGCATCGCTGGGATGTGGCAGCCTCTGCGCTCTATGGTCGTGGCAACTGGCACTTCCAACTGAAGGCGGGTTGGCTGAGTCAGCGTGAGAAATATGAATATGTGGAACGTAAGATGGAATATGCCCGCGTGTATGGAGAACTGACGGCACAGTGGCTGAAAAGGGTGGGTGACCACCTCCGGCTGAACGTGTTTGCCAAGGGTGGCTATGCTGCTAATGTGAGCCATGCCATCGTGATGCCCTATGCCAATATGTCCGCCAGCATCAAGGACTATGTGAACCACAACTACAAATACCAAAAAGCCAGTTATGCACAGGCCCAGGCGGGTGTGCGTGCCGACTACCAGCCTCAGGGGTGGCCTGTCGGTTGCTTCGGAAGGGTGGCTACTGCGTGGCAGTTCTGCTCTGAGCATGCGCACGAGGCGAATGTGCACCTGGCGGTAGGAATTGTTTTTTAGTGAATACGAAACTTATATTATATTAATTAAAACAAAATGAAAATGAAAAAGCTTTTATTCGTGAGCATGATGCTCGTGGCTGCAAGCACCCTGTTTACTGCTTGTAGCAAGGACAATGATGAACCGTATGTAGTAAAGAATGCCTCTGTAACCATCGAGATGCCTATCAATGTGACCGATGTGGTGCTGAACAGCTTCGAGGGTACTGCCACCAATGTGCAGAGTGGCGAGGTGACCAAGTTGCCCACGCCTGTCAAGAGTGGTGCCAACTATGTGGTGACTATCCCCAGTCTGACAGAGGGAAAATACAACCTCATGGCTAAGGGTAACATCTCGTTCAAGAAGGACGGCGTGGCTGGTTCTACCGACTTCGAGGTAGCCTCAAACGATGTTACGCTGAACGAGAAATCCACCTCCACCAAGATGATTGTCAACTCATTTAAGGCAGAGGGTGGCTTCGTGTTCTCTGAAATCTGTACCACGGGTACGCTGACTCCTCAGAACAAGAACTACAACTACGATGCCTACTTCGTGATTACCAACAACAGCGACGTGGTGCTTTATGCCGACAGCATAGCACTCATCGAGTCGCAGTATCAGAGTGGCAGCTCAGGCAACCAGCCTTGGAATCCAGACGTTCGTCCGTATGCCATCCCTGCCGGTGCTGTCTTCATGATTCCTGGCAATGGTACTGACCATCCTGTAGAACCAGGCGAGAGCATCGTTATTGCCAACAACGCCATGGATCATCGTACCGTCAACGCGAATTCCTACGACCTGACAGGTGCCGACTTCGAGGTGTTCCTCGACAATGGTGGCAACAGCATGGATACCGACTACGACACTCCCAACCTGGAGTACATCTACTGCTATACACAGACCATCTGGCTACCCTCCGTACAACAGAACCGCAGCTATGCCATTGCCCGTATGAAGGAGAATAAGGAGACCTTCATCGCTAACCATAGCGAGACACCTACCTATACCGCTACCACGGGCAAGGTGATGGAGAGCAAGCAGGTGCAGGTGCCCAACGAGTGGGTGCTCGATGCCGTTAACCTGGGTACTGAGGACGACTTCGGCTGGTTTGTCATCTCCGAGAAGCTGGATGCCGGATGGGTGGCAGGCCGTGCCAACTCGAAGGACACCACCCAGCGTGGTACTGCCATCAAGCGCAAGACGGACTCTGCAGGCAAGTATGTTGATACCAATAATTCCACGAACGACATGGCGGCTCGTCAGACACCGTCTATGAAGAAATAATGATGATGAAGAAGATATATGCTTTGTCGGTACTGGTGCTGCTGACCATCATGGCAGCGGCTCAGGGACTGCCACAAGACCCCTCGTTCAGAGTGGGACGTTTGGACAATGGAATGACCTATTATATCCGCCATAATGCGAAAGAGGCGGGACTGGCTGATTTCTATATTGCCCAACGTGTAGGCTCCATTCTGGAGGAACCCCGTCAGCGCGGACTGGCCCACTTCCTGGAGCACATGGCGTTCAACGGTACGAAGCACTTCCCCGGCAAGAACGGACAACTGGGCATTGTACCCTGGTGCGAGACCATCGGCGTGAAGTTCGGTGCCAACCTGAATGCCTACACCTCTGTTGACCAGACGGTCTATCACATCGGTTCAGCACCCCTGAAGCGCGAGGGTATCCTCGACTCCTGTCTGTTGGTGCTCAACGACTGGAGCCATTACATCCTGTTGGAGGATAAGGAGATAGACAAGGAGCGTGGTGTCATTCACGAGGAATGGCGCACACGACGTGCAGGAATGGCTATGCAGCGCCTGCAGGAAGACGCGTTGCCTTATATCTATAAAGGGTCGAAGTATGAGGACTGTCTGCCCATTGGCTCGATGGATATCGTGGATCATTTCCCCTACCAGGACTTGCGCGACTATTACCAGAAATGGTATCGTCCCGACCTGCAGGCCGTTGTGATAGTAGGCGATATTGACGTTGACAAGGTGGAGCGGAAGGTGAAGGCGCTCTTCTCGCAGATTCCCAAGGCGGTGAACCCTGCCCAGCGCATCTACTACCCCGTTCCCGACAACGACCAGATGATTGTCAATATCCAGAAGGACAAGGAACAGCCTATCACGATGGTTCATGTCTATATGAAGCGTGATGCCACTCCTGACCATGCGAAGAACAACGAGAAATACCTGCGTGATGATTATGTCGATAGACTCATCAGCTCCATGCTGAACGGAAGGTTGAGCGAGTTGCGCCAACAGGCTAATCCGCCCTTCATGAGTGCTACTGCGCGTGCCGGTCATTTCTTTGTCAGCCGCACCAAGGAGGCTTTCTCCCTGTCAGTCAGTTGTAAACACGACCATATTCTGGGTGGATTGCAGACTGCCATGGCAGAAGCCGAGCGTGTGCGCCAGCACGGATTCACACAAAGCGAGTTGGATCGTGCCAAGAAAATCATGCTCACCGCTGCTGAGCGCCATTATAAGGAGCGCAACGAGCGTCGTAACAGCTATTTTGTAAACAAATGCGTGCAACATTTCCTTACTGCCGAACCGTTGACCTCCGAGGATTTCGACCTGCAGATGACACAGCAGTTGGATAAGACCGTCACCCTGCAGGAAGTCAATCATGCTGTACGCCAGTTGATTACCGACCAGAACCAGGTATGTGTGCTCTATGGACCTGATAAGGACGGTGTAGTGCTGCCTACCGAACAGCAGTTGCAGCAGACCATCCTTGATGCCCAGCAACAGCAGTATAAGGCATACGCTGAGAGGAAACTGGCGGACAGGCTGATAGCCAAACTGCCCAAGCCGGGAAGCATTGTCAGCGAGAAACCCTACAAGCATGGCTTCACCGAGCTGACACTCTCCAACGGTATGAAGGTCTATGCCCGCAGCACCGATTTCACCGCCGACCAGGTACAGATGACGATGAAGGCTGACGGAGGTACGTCGCTCTATGGCGACGAGGACATCCCTAACTTCTCGCTCATCACCAGCAGCATCACCGAGGCAGGAATAGGCGACTTCGATGCCGTCACCCTGCGTAAGATGCTGACGGGGAAAGCCGTACGCATAGCACCCTCTGTAGGCTCCAGAGGACAGAGCATCAGCGGCAGCGCTTCCGTGAAGGATATGAAGACACTTTTCGAAATGACTTACCTCTACTTCACACAGCCCCGTCGCGACACTACAGCATTCAACAGCCTGATGAACCGGACGCTCTCCTTCCTCAGCAATCGTAATGCATCACCCAAGGTTGACTATAACGACTCCATCAAGGCCATCCTCTATGGACACCACCCACGCATGGAGCCTGTCACCCAGGACGTGGTCAGGAAGGCCGACTACGACCGCATCTTCCAGATTTATAAGGAGCGGTTTGCCGATGCTGCCAACTTCAAGACAGTGATAGTAGGCCATTTCTCACTCGACGAATTACGACCCCTTCTCTGCCAGTATCTCGCCACGCTGCCAGCCACCCATGCCCATGAGCAGACCCGTTGGGACCGTCTGCCCCGTGTGGTCAACGAATCTGGAACGCATGTGTTCCGCAAGCAGATGGCAACACCTCTGGCCAACGTCAGCATCGTCTATACCGCCGATGTACCCTTCTCGCCACAGAGCGACTTGGAACTGGACTTCCTGAAGCGATGCCTCTCCATAGCCTACACCGATTCCGTACGCGAGGAGAAAGGAGGCACATACGGTGTGAGCGTAGCCTTCGACCTGGATAAAGACGACCAGCCTAACGCCACCCTTAAGATATCATACAATGCCGACCCCCAGCGCTATCACGAACTCAACCCCATCATCTACCAGCAGTTGAAGAACATTGCTGAGAAGGGACCAGAGCCCACCAGCATGGATAAGGTAAAGAAGTATCTTACCAAACAGTACGACCAGCTGGCCATAGACGATGGCTATTGGGACTACGTGCTGTGGCATGAGTTGGAGGACGATGCCGACTTCGATGCCAACTACTGCCAAATGGTCAACGAGATGACCGCCCGCCAGGTGCAGCAGATGGCACAACGTCTGCTCAATGCCCATCGGTGCATCGAGGTCACCATGCTGTCGGCAGAGTAGGAACAATAAACCAAAATTTGTCGCTCGACCTCCGGTCGCTTCGTCCCTTAAGGTCGAAGACCAATCCGCTCCTCATTAGTAATGATTATTGCTATGGGGGAGCGGAGTTTTTTTCACGAATTTTAGGTATTGTGGGTTCTTTTGATTCTGTTTACCTTTGCACTCGAAATTTAATCGATAGAAACAGATGAAGAAAAGAATCGTATTTACATTATTAGTAATGGCTGTATGGAGGAGCACCAGAAGTATATCCGCGATGTGTTCACCCTGCTGAATGGTGAGGTTCAGGCGGGACGCTTCGAGGTGGCTAATCAGTATCTGGATAAGATGCTGGAATATCAGCAGACCTTCGGACAACGCTCGCTGCCCAGTAAGATACGGGTGGATGCGGAGCGAATCTATAACAAGGTGCCCTTTGCCACTATCTTGTTTATGGTGTGTCTCACTGTCGGGTTCTTGTTGTTTCTCATGGATATCTTCTGCCCTTCCTGGGCCAAGGGTCGGGCGCACTTTTCTTTGACCACTCTTCTCTTTTCATGGCTGGCATTAAGCTGCTGCTTGGCTTTGCGGTGGGTGGTGACTGGCACTATCCCCATGTCGAATGGTTACGAGACGATGCTCACGCTGGCATGGCTTATTATGCTGTTGACGATGGTGACCTGTCGCCGGTTCCCCATCATGCTCACCTTCGGATTCCTCTTGGCTGGCTTTTTCCTCTTGGTGAGTCATATCTCGCAGATGGACCCGCAGATGACGCACCTCATGCCGGTGCTCGATTCGCCGTTGCTGACCCTTCACGTGTCTGTCATCATGATGGCCTATGCGCTGTTGTCGCTCACCTTCATCAGTTCGCTCGCCGCACTCCTGATGCCTAAGAAAAGCGAGGAGATGAAGCTGTTGTCGCAACTGATGCTCTTTCCTGCCCTGACATTCATGGGCTTCGGCATCTTTATCGGTGCCATCTGGGCTAATGTGTCGTGGGGTACCTATTGGTCGTGGGACCCGAAGGAGACGTGGGCGCTCATCACGTTTATGATCTATGCGGCTCCTGCCCACCAGCGGCTACGCCTGAACTATCATGTATATATGACGCTGGCCTTTCTGACCATTCTCATGACCTACTTTGGTGTGAACTATTTCCTGGGTGGCATGCATTCCTATGCATAGCCTAAAAGTTCGAAGCGACTAAGGCCGGGCCTGAATTTTGCTTATCTCCGTTGCTGTACGCTGTCGCCCGACGGCAATGATGCGCTCTGACTTGTCGAAGTCGAAAGTGCCATAACGGCTCATCTGGATATCCACCAGGATATCGGGCTTGATGAGCTTTGCCATGAGGATGGAGTTCTGGCGTATCATCAGCGAACTGGCACGTGAGAGCACCGTGAGGTAGTTGAAGTCCAGGTTGTCGGGAATCAGCTTGTCGAGGATTCTCGCCTTTAGCGAGGTGCTGTTCCTTTTCTGCTTGCTGAGCCGATGCTCTTCTTCCCATTCTGACAGGTAGTCATGTCCGCTCACGTCTATGCCTACGAGGATGTCGCCGGGGTGTCGCTTCACATGGTTCAGGGGAATGGGGTTCAGCACGCCGCCGTCGATGAGTATCATGCCGTCGCGCTGAACGGGTTCGTAGAAGGAGGGTAGCGATATGCTGGCACGGATGGCTTCAAACAGGCTGCCCTTGCTGAATACCACTTCCTTACCTGCCTTCAGGTCTGTTGCCACGGCACAGTAGGGAATGGGCAGTTGCTCGATGGGCATGTCGGGCACAAACTCCATGATAGCATTGATGATGCGGTTGCCTTTGACCAGGTGGTTCAGCGACAGGGAGAAGTCGGTCAGCTCCAGCATCTTCTTCCGGTCGATGGTCTTCATCCATTCCTGAAATTCCTTGAGCTTGCCGGCGGCATAGACTCCCCCGATGAGGGCACCCATGGAACACCCTGCTATCGAGGTGATATGATAGCCTTGCGACTCCAGTTCCTCAATAGCTCCGATATGGGCCAGTCCTCTGGCACCACCACTGGACAGCACCAGTGCTACATCCTTTTTACTCTCTTCACTCTTCACTTTCCAATGCGGTAGCAAATTTTTCACTTTTCACTCTTCACTAGGGCGAACCGCCTTATATTCTTTCCACTTGTTTCACGCCCTTCACGGTGCGCAACTTCCTTATCAGTCCCTCCAGTCGCGTGTTGTCGTCGATCATGATGGTGAGGTTACCGCTGAACAGTCCGTCGTTGGAATCGATGTTGATGGAGCGCAGCACAAGTTTCTCGTCTTTCGATATGATGCTGGTGAGGTTGTTGACGATGCCGATATCATCGTTGCCAATGACACGCAGGGTGATGGCATACTGGCTGGAGCCCTTTCCACTCCACATGGCGCGTACCACACGATAGCCGAAGCGCTTCTTCAGCTCGGCAGCATTGGGACAGTCCTCACGGTGAATCTTGATGCCACCGCTGACGGTGACGAACCCGAACACACGGTCGCCATAGATGGGCTGACAGCAACGGGCCAGCTGGTAGTCGATGCCTTTCAGGTTGCGGTCGATGACGAGCACGTCGTCTGAGAGTTGAGTGTTTAGTGTTGAGAGTTTAGAGTTCTCCAGCACGAAGTTGGAAGCACTCTCTGCCACGTTGTTGCCGGTGACGGGCTGGTCGCCCTGCTGTATTTCTACATAGCGGTCTATGACGGTGTTGACATCCAATTCGCCGGAGGCAATGTGGCGGTAGAAGTCGCTGACCTCCTTGAAGCCCAGCTTGCGGATGAGCACCTGCATGATGCTCTCGTCCATCTCCAGTTTGCGGTTCTTGAACTTGCGCGCCAGCGTCTCCTTGGCGAAGAGGCCTTCCTTCACCTGTGTCTCCTTCAGTGCCAGGCGTATCTTTGACTTGGCACGCGAGGTCTTCACCATGTTCAGCCAGTCTTGCTTGGGCTTCTGGTTGGCAGAGGTCATAATCTCCACCTGGTCGCCGCTCTGCAACTGTTGGCGCAACGAGACGACCTTGCCGTTGATGCGGGCTCCCACACACGAGCTGCCTATCTTGGAATGGATATGGTAGGCGAAGTCGAGCACGGTGGCTCCCTTGGGAAACTTGTAGAGGTCGCCCTTGGGGGTGAACACGAACACCTCGTCTTCGTAGAGGTCCATCTTAAACTGGTCCATGGCCTCCAGACCGTCGCTGGTCTCCAGCATTGAACGGATGCCCGTGAGCCATTCGTCCAGTCCCGACTCGCTCTTCACGCCCTTGTAGCGCCAGTGGGCGGCAACGCCTCGTTCGGCAATTTCGTCCATGCGCTCCGTACGAATCTGTACCTCCACCCACTTCTGTTCAGGGCCGAGGACGGTGATGTGCAACGACTCATAACCGTTCGACTTAGGCACCGACAGCCAGTCGCGCAACCGCTTCGGGTTGGGCTGATACATGGAGGTGATGGTAGCAAAGGCCTGCCAGCACTGCATGACCTCACGTTGATGCAATTGACGCTCATTTACTTCCTTGGCTTGTTGCTCCCCTCCCTGAGAGGGGTTGGGGGAGATCTCTAAGATGATGCGGATGGCAAAAAGGTCATAAACACCCTCGAAGGCGCACTTCTGCTTCTTCATCTTCTGCCAGATGCTGTGGATGGATTTCGTGCGCCCCTTGATGTGGAACTTCAGACCAGCCTCCTTCAGCCGTTCTTCTACGGGCTTGATAAAGTTTTGTATGTAGGCATCGCGACTCTTCTTGGTCTCGCTCAACTTGTCCTTGATGTGGTAGTAAGCATCGTGCTCCAGGTACTTCAGCGACAGGTCCTCCAATTCGGACTTTAGCTTGTACAAGCCTAACTTATGCGCCAGCGGAGCATACAGATAGGCCGCCTCCAGACTGACTTCGCGCCGATGCTGTTCTCTCAGCTCCGACTGCTCGTCATTGGTCTCCGTCACATCACGAATCTGTCGCATCAGGTTGACGCGGTTGGCTATCATGATGAGGATGACACGCATGTCCTCGGCAAAAGACAGTAGCAGATTGCGGAAGTTCTCCGACTCCACTACGGGGTTCTTCTGATATAAGTCCTGGATGCGCTGCAAGCCAAGCAGGATGCGGGCAACAGATTCGCCAAACATCTGGCGCGCCTCGTCAATCGTCAGGAAACCCTCTTCCACACTGGGACGCAGCAGGACAGCCAGCACACCGTCGCGCCTGAGGCCAATCTCTTCAACTACCAGCTGGGCCGTCTGGAAAGAGAGTAGTACAGGGTTCAGTCCAAACACGTTACGTTGTAGCTGATGTGTCTCAATAGTCCGCATCAGCAGTTGACGCATGCGTTCTTCGTCGCCCTCCAAGAGTGACGATGCTATCTGTTCGCGTATCTTTTGATACAACGTCAGTGTCTCTTCACGTTCCTGTGTGGTAAATTCCAGTTTGTCAGCCATGCTTGACTTGTTGTGTTTAATGATGCAAAGGTACGAATAAGTGTGGGAAAAACCAAATTTATTTCTCTAATTATTTGGCTGTTCGGCCGATTATTGTTAATTTTGCACTCGATTTATTGAATAAGGTAACATCAGATCACTAATTAGACAAATATTTTATGGCTAAAATGAAAGGTGCCATCGTAGTGAATACCGACCGTTGCAAGGGCTGCGTACTCTGTGTGGAGGCCTGTCCGCAAGGTGTCATTGCGTTGGCTAATCGTGTCAACATGCGCGGCTATCCCTATGTGGAGCCGGCGCAGATAGACAAGTGTACGGGCTGTACGTCGTGCGCTGTGGTATGTCCTGACGGCTGTATCACCGTTTATCGTAAAAAGATGGAGGAATAACAAGTTATGGCAGAAAAAGAGATAACACTGATGAAAGGCAACGAGGCGATAGCCCACGCTGCCATTCGCTGTGGTGCTGACGGATACTTCGGCTATCCCATCACACCGCAGAGCGAGGTGATTGAGACGCTGGCCGAGCTGAAGCCTTGGGAAACCACTGGAATGGTGGTGGTGCAGGCTGAGAGCGAGATTGCCAGTATCAATATGATTTACGGCGGTGCCGGAGCAGGCAAGCGCGTGCTGACATCGTCGTCGAGTCCCGGTGTGGCACTGATGCAGGAAGGCATCACCTATATGGCTGGTGCAGAACTGCCCGGTGTCTTTGTCAATGTGCAGCGCGGAGGTCCCGGTCTGGGAACCATCCAGCCGTCGCAGGGTGACTACTTCCAGGCAACGCGTGGCGGAGGTAACGGTGACTATAACGTGATTGTCCTGGCACCGAACTCCGTACAGGAAATGGCCGACTTCGTCGACCTGGCTTTCGAGCTGGCATTCAAATACCGCAATCCCGCTATGATTCTGAGTGATGGCGTCATTGGACAGATGATGGAAAAGGTGGTGTTACCTCCACAGAAGCCGCGTCGCACGGAGGAGGAAATCCTCAAGGAGTGCCCGTGGGCAACGACAGGTCGCACCCGTGGCCGCAAGCCCAACATCATTACGTCACTGGAACTGAAACCGGAGGTGATGGAGGCTCGTAACCTGCACCTGCAGAAGAAATACAAGGAGATTCAGGAGAAAGAGGTTCGCTATGAGACCTTGGAGTGTGACGATGCCGATTATCTGATAGTAGCTTTCGGTAGTGCCGCCCGTCTGACGCAGAAGGCACTGGAGATTGCACGTGCAGAAGGTATTAAGGTCGGTCTGCTGCGTCCTATCACCCTGTGGCCGTTCCCCTCTAAGCAGATTGCTGAAATGGCCCGTGGCAAGAAGGGTGTGTTGGTCGTTGAAATCAATGCAGGCCAGATGGTACAGGATGTGCGTTTGGCCATCAATGGCGAGGTGCCCGTTGAGCAGTTCGGTCGTCTGGGTGGTATCGTCCCAGAACCCGAGGAGATTGTTGAAGCATTGAAGAAGTTAGAAGTAAGAGGTTAGAGGTAAGAAGATATGGAAAACAATATCATTGCACCAGAGAATCTGGTATATCAGAAGCCTTCGCTGATGAATGACAACCACATGCATTACTGCCCTGGTTGTTCGCACGGCGTGGTTCATAAGCTCGTTGCCGAGGTTATTGAGGAGATGGGCATGGAGGAGAAAACCATCGGCGTCAGTCCCGTAGGATGCGCCGTCTTCGCCTACAACTATCTGGACATCGACTGGCAGGAGGCTGCCCACGGACGTGCTCCCGCAGTAGCTACTGCCATCAAGCGCCTGTGGCCCGACCGTCTCGTCTTCACTTATCAGGGCGACGGCGACTTGGCTTGCATCGGAACCTGCGAGACGATTCATGCCCTGAATCGTGGTGAGAACATCGTCATCATCTTCATCAACAATGCCATCTATGGTATGACTGGAGGACAGATGGCACCCACGACGCTCATCGGTCAGAAGACGTCAACCTGTCCCTATGGTCGTGACCCCGAGATTCACGGCTATCCGCTGAAGATTGCCGATATCGCCGCTCAGTTGGAGGGAACGTGCTACGTTACCCGACAGTCTGTAGAGTCGGTGGGCAGCATCAACAAAGCCAAGAAAGCCATCCGTAAAGCCTTCGAGGCCTCAATGGCAGGCAAAGGCTCGTCGCTGGTAGAGATTGTATCTACCTGCAACAGTGGTTGGAAGTTGTCGCCCGCGAAAGCCAACGAGTGGATGAAGGAGAATATGGTACCGTTCTATCCTAAAGGTGATCTCAAGGACACGACTGTATAAGGGACGACCCACCCCCGGCCCCTCCCTGTGAGGGAAGGAGTTGAGAGTTGAGAGTTTAGAGTTTAGAGTTGAAAATTTTGAGTTGAGATGAAGAAAGAAATAATTATTTCAGGATTTGGAGGTCAGGGAGTGCTCTCGATGGGTAAGATTCTGGCATATTCGGGATTGATGGACGACAAGGAAGTGACGTGGATGCCTGCCTATGGCCCTGAGCAGCGTGGTGGCACAGCCAACGTCACCGTGATAGTGAGTGACGAGAAAATCTCATCGCCCATTCTCTCGAAGTACGATATTGCCATCGTGCTCAACCAGCCCTCGCTGGATAAGTTCGAACCCAAAGTGAAGCCCGGTGGTGTGCTCATCTACGACGGCTACGGCATCATTAACCCTCCAACGCGTAAGGATATTACCGTCTATCGCATTGATGCAATGGACAAGGCTGCCGAAATGAAAAACAGCAAGGTGTTCAACATGATCGTGCTGGGTGGTCTGCTCAAAGTAGCACCCGTGGTCAGTACGGGTGGAGTGGAGAAGGCCTTGAAAAAAACTTTGCCCGAGCGTCATCACCATCTGATTCCCCTCAATATGCAAGCCATTGAAGAGGGCGGAAAAATAATGATAAAACAATGACGTTTCTCGCGCGTACATTATATATAATATAAGGGTAAAAGGCGTAATTGGTCAAAAAATACACTTATTTTCATACTTTTTTGAAAAAAAACTTGGTAGTTAAAGATATTTTTTGTTACTTTGCATCCGAATTAAGAGAATTTGTATAGTTATTTTAATAATTAACATGTTTTTTAATAAAATGAAAAAGGTAATTTTAATGTTTGCTGCTGCTATGCTGACTATGTCTGCTAGCGCACAGAGAACTGCTGTTACAGCTAACAAGGCTCAGGACAACTGGTATGTAGGTATCAACGCTGGTGTTGCTACCAACATGCACAAGTTCCCTTATGAGAATGATGCTAAAGGTGCTGGTTTCTTCAAGGGCTTCGCTCCTGAGTTCGGTCTTCGTGTTGGTAAGAACCTGACCACCGTATTCGGTCTGGCTCTGGACGTTAACGCTTATTTCGCTAACAAGACTGATGGTAAGACTACTTTCGGTAGCAAGACTTTCATCAACGCTACTGACTTCGATTTGATGACCACTTGGAACATGAACAACCTGTTCGCTGGTTACAAGGGTGAGCCCCGTGCTTTCGAGGTTATCGCTCTCGTAGGTGGTGGTTACAGCCGCGCTTGGGCTGCCAAGCAGGGTGGTCTGAACGCTAAGGCTGCTATCGACTTCGCTTTCAACCTGGGTGCTAACAAGGCATGGCAGGTTTACATCGAGCCGGGTGTTGTTCTGGGTGAGCCCGCTGTTGCTTGGGCTAATCCCTTCAAGCGTTTCACCGGTGTTGATGGCAAGAAGAAGTTCAACGGTGCTTTCTCTCTGAAGGCTGGTGTTAACTACAAGTTCGGTACTTCTAACGGTACTCACAACTTCAAGGTTGAGCAGCTCCGTGACCAGGCTGAGATCGACGGTCTGAACGCTCAGATCAACGGTCTGCGTGCTGAGAACGACGCTAAGGCTGGTAAGCTGGCCGCTGCTGACAAGCAGATTGCTGACCTGAAGGCTCAGCTCGCTGCATGCCAGGCTCGTCCTACCGCTGCTGCTGTTGTTGCTCCTACAGAGAATGTTCTGCAGCCGCACGTAATCTTCCGTCAGGGCAAGGCTACTATCGATCAGGCTCAGTACGCTAGCATCGAGATGGTTGCTAAGTACATGAAGAACCACAAGGACGCTAAGGTGAAGGTTCAGGGTTATGCTTCTCCCGAGGGTAAGAAGGAGTTCAACCAGAAGCTTTCTGAGAAGCGCGCTGAGGTTGTGAAGAACGCTCTCGTTAAGAAGTACAAGATCGCTGCTGACCGCATCACTGTTGAGGGTCTGGGCGCTACTGACAAGCTCTCTTCTGAGAACGACTTCAACCGCGTAGCTATGTTCGTTGACACTACGAAGTAATTCAAACATTTAATAACAAGAATCCCTGCAACCACTGGTTGCGGGGATTTTTTTTGCTTTTCTTTTGGCTATCTGATAGAAAAAGTGTAACTTTGCAGCTTAAATAGAGTAGTTAAACAATAGCTTTCAAGCTCATAAGGAATATAGAACTAAACAGATATGAAACATCCATTGCGTAGTGCGGTATGCACAGAAGGACGTAGAATGGCCGGAGCGCGTGCGCTCTGGGTTGCTACAGGTATGAAACACGAGCAGTTCGGCAAACCCATTATTGCCGTTGTCAACTCGTTCACTCAGTTTGTGCCGGGACATACCCATCTGCACGAAATCGGACAGATTGTCCGTGAGGAAATTGAGAAGATGGGCTGCTATGCCGCTGAGTTCAACACCATTGCCATTGATGATGGTATTGCGATGGGACACGACGGTATGCTCTATTCGCTGCCCAGTCGTGACATCATTGCCGACTCGGTAGAGTATATGGTCAATGCCCACAAGGCCGATGCTATGATTTGCATCTCCAACTGTGACAAGGTAACTCCAGGTATGCTGATGGCTTCCATGCGTCTGAACATTCCTACTGTCTTCTGCTCGGGAGGTCCGATGGAGGCTGGCCGCTGGCGTGGTGAAAATGCCGACCTGATTACTGCAATGGTAAAGGGTGCCGACCCCTCTGTTACTGACGAGGAGATGAAGGAAATCGAGAGCTGCTCTTGTCCTGGCTGTGGTTCGTGCTCAGGTATGTTTACTGCCAACAGCATGAACTCACTGACTGAGGCTATCGGACTTTCACTTCCTGGCAACGGAACGATTCTGGCTACCCATACGAACCGTGTAGAGCTTTTCAAGGCCGCTGCACGTCAGGTGGTGAAGAATGCGTTGGCTTACTATGAGGATGGCGACGAGAGCGTGCTGCCTCGCAACATTGCCACGCGCCAGGCTTTCCTCAACGCTATGACGCTTGATATTGCGATGGGTGGTTCCACCAATACCGTGCTCCATCTGCTAGCCGTTGCCCAAGAGGCTGGTGCTAACTTTACCATCAGTGATATCGATGCCTTGAGTCGCAAGACACCGTGTCTCTGCAAGCTGGCTCCCAATACACAGAAGTACAGCGTACAGGAGTGTAACCGTGCTGGTGGTATTCTGGGAATTATGAACGAACTGTCTAAGGGAGGCCTCATTGATACCTCTGCACCTCGTGTAGATGGTATGACGTTAGGCGAAGCTCTGAAGAAATACAGTATTGTTGATGGCACTGTCGATGCAGAGGCTAATCGCATCTATCAGTCTGCTCCAGGCAATCGCTTCTCCACAAAGATGGGAAGCCAGAGTGCAGAGTGGGGAACACTCGATACCGACCGTGCCAATGGCTGTATCCGCGACATCGAACATGCCTATACCAAGGATGGCGGCTTAGCCGTGCTCTTTGGCAACATTGCCCAGGATGGTTGCGTAGTCAAGACCGCTGGTGTTGATGAAGAGCTGTGGCACTTTGAAGGTCCTGCCGTGGTCTTCGACTCTCAGGAAGATGCCTGCGAGGGAATCCTGGGTGGCAAGGTGAAGAAGGGCGACTGTGTTGTTATCACCCATGAAGGACCAAAGGGTGGACCGGGCATGCAGGAGATGCTCTATCCTACGTCCTATATCAAGTCGATGCACATGGGTAAGGAGTGTGCACTGATTACCGACGGTCGTTTCTCGGGTGGTACTTCTGGTTTGAGCATCGGTCACATCTCTCCGGAGGCTGCAGCTGGTGGCAACATTGGTAAGATCAAGGATGGCGACATCATCGTGATTGACATTCCTAATCGACAGATTAGTGTGAAGCTGAGTGATGAGGAACTCGCTGCCCGTCCCCAGCAGCCGCTGAAGCGTCAGCGTGTCGTGTCGAAGGCTCTCCGTGCCTATGCCCAGAGCGTGAGCAGCGCCGACAAGGGAGGCGTGAGAATCATCGATTAGTGCCGTTTGGGTGCGCAAGATGCATCAATTGGAAATTTCGCGTTTTTGCGACCACGAGGCAAGCAGACGACGAATTTTAGTGAAAAATAGTTAAAGGAAAAGATATGCAAAAGGATAAGATAACTGGAGCGGAAGCGTTGATGCGGGCTCTGCAAGCCGAGGGGGTGAAAACCATCTTCGGATATCCAGGCGGAGCTATCATGCCCGTTTACGATGCGCTTTACGACTACACACGAGGTGAGAAAAAGTGTTTCGACCACATATTGGTGCGTCACGAGCAGGCTGCCACGCATGCTGCCGAGGGTTATGCCCGCGTCAGCGGTGATGTAGGTGTGTCTATCGTTACCAGTGGCCCTGGAGCTACCAATACCTTGACGGGTGTGGCAGATGCCATGATGGATTCCACGCCGCTGGTTGTTATTGCCGGGCAGGTGGCTATCTCGGCACTGGGAACAGATGCCTTCCAGGAGGTCGACCTCGTGGGTGTGGCGCAGCCTATCTCGAAGTGGTCGTACCAGATACGTCATGCTGAGGACATTGCATGGGCTGTGAGCCGTGCCTTCTATATTGCCCGCAGTGGCCGTCCCGGTCCCGTGGTGCTCGACTTCCCCCGCAATGCACAGGTGGAGCAGATAGAATGGGAGCCCAAGAAGGTGGATTTCATACGCTCTTATGTGGCTTTCCCGAAGCTCAGTGAAGATGCCGTTCGTCAGGCTGCCGAGCTCATCAACAATGCCAAGCGTCCCTTGGCACTGGTAGGGCAGGGTGTGGAACTCGGCAATGCCCAGGAGGAGTTGAAGGCTTTCTTGGAGAAAGCCGACATTCCCGCAGGCCGAACCATGTTAGGTCTTTCTGCATTACCCTCCGACCATCCACTGAACGTAGGTATGTTGGGTATGCACGGCAACTATGCCGTTAACCTGAAAGAGCAGGAGTGCGATGTGCTGATAGCCATCGGCATGCGTTTCAGCGATCGTGTAACGGGCAATACCAGTACCTATGCCAAGCAGGCTAAGATTATCCATCTGGATATTGACCGTAGCGAGATAGACAAGAATGTGAAGACCGATGTTGCCGTGGTTGCTGATTGCAAGGAATCTCTGCCCGCCATCACTGCCTTGCTGAACAAGAATAATCATCAGGATTGGCGCGATTCGTTCAAGGCGCTGGACGAGAAGGAGCGCACGAAGGTCATCGAGCCTGCCATCCATCCGAAAGAAGGCCCATTGCTCATGGGCGAGGTGGTGAATGCCGTTGCCGAACAAGCTCCTCGTGGTTCTGTGCTTGTGACGGATGTCGGTCAGAATCAGCTCTTTGCGACGCGTTACTTCCGCTATCCCCAGAAGCGCAGCATCTGTACCAGCGGTGGCTTAGGCACGATGGGCTACGGTATGCCGGCAGCCATTGGTGCCACGTTTGCCACTGATCGCACCGTATGTTGTTTCATGGGCGATGGTGGCTTCCAGATGTGCATCGAGGAACTCGGTACCATCATGGAACAGCAGTCGCCTGTCAAGATGATTCTGATGAACAACAACTACTTGGGCAATGTCCGCCAGTGGCAGGATATGTTCTGGCAGCGCCGCAAGTCGTACACCAAGATGCTGAACCCCTGCTACGAGCTCATTGCCCAGGGTTACGGCATACCCTATCAGGTTGTAACGGACCGCAAGGACTTGGCTGCTGCCATAGCGAAGATGTTGTCGACAAAAGGTCCCTTCATTTTGGAATGCGCCATCAAGGAAGATGACGACGTGCTACCCATGACCCCTCCGGGAATGAATGTCAACGACATGATGCTGGGAGTATGAGAAATAATTGACAATTGATAATTCACAATTGAAAATCGACAATTGAGAATGGAAGATAATAAGAAATTATATACGTTGCTGGTTTACTCGGAGAACATTGCGGGTATCTTGAACCAGATTACCGCAGTGTTTACCCGTCGCCAGGTGAATATCGAGAGTCTGAACGTGTCGGCCTCGAGCATTGAGGGTGTCCACAAGTACACGATTACCGCTTGGAGCGACCCTGACCAGATTGAGAAGATTACCCGTCAGATTGAGAAGAAGATTGATGTCATCAAGGCCAACTACTTCACAGACGATCAGTTGTTTAACCGTGAGACAGGTCTTTACAAGCTGGCTACAGACATTGTACTTCAGAGTTCCGACATTTCGCGTATCGTCCGTCACTATGACGCTCAGATGACGGAGGTGAATCCCACCTATGTCATTGTGATGAAGAGCGGTCGTACGGAGGACATCATCTCGCTGTACTATGCGCTGAATGAGTTCGGTTGCGTGCTGCAGTACACGCGTAGCGGCCGCATCGCCGTCACCCGTGGTACACAGGAGCAAGTGACGGGTTTCCTGGAACAGCGCGAGAAGAGTAGGGTAACAGAATAAAACGTCATAAAACGAAATAAAAGAAGAGAGGCTTGAACTTGGTTTATCGCATTATTCTGCTTACTTTTGCATTCAAAACCTTTTAAACAATGGATAAGATAGGACGTTATGAATTCATGGCCGAGCCGTTCCATTGCGACTTCTCGGGTCGCTTGTTCATGGGACATTTAGGCAACCACATGCTCAATGCTGCCGACTTTCATTCCTCGGCACGCGGCTTCGGCATGAAATATCTGATGAGCATTCATCGTTCGTGGGTGCTCTCCCGTTTGGCTATTGAGATGACGGAGATGCCCACCCAGTATACCAAGTTCAATGTCGAGACATGGGTGGAGTCAGCTATGCGCTATTTTACCTCGCGCAACTTCGCCGTCGTCAGCGACGGGAAGGTCTACGGCTACGGCCGCAGCATTTGGGCGATGATTGATACCGAGACACGCCAGCCGACCGACATCTACGACATTGACAACGGAGCCATCGACCAGTGGATTGTCAAGGACAAGGAGTGCCCCATCGACAAGGGCGGTCGCGTCAAGATGAGCGACCAGGCAGAGCTGGTGCGCACCATCGACACCTATTATAACGATGTCGACATCAACGGCCATATCAACAGTGTGAAGTACATCGAGCACGTGCTCGACCTCTGGCCGCTGGAGTGGTATCGCACCCATGCCGTCAAGCGCTTCGAGATAGCCTACGTTGCCGAGGCACATGCCGGCGACCAGCTGTCGTTCTATCGGGAGACCGATGCCGGCTCTTCCGAAGGAGGCGAGCAGGAGTTCTCCGTTCGTATTGTCCGCACCGACGGCACTGAGTGCTGTCGCAGCAAAGTGACGTTCGTAGAAATGAAGAGTTGAATGGAAAGACAGCAATTTGAGACCTATCTGAAGCAATACGCCCAGCAGATAGAGACTATTAGGCAGTCGGCGCACGAGTTGCATCGCAGCGTCAACCAGACATATGGAGACGGCCTGCCTTACGGCTATCACCTGGATATGGTAGTGCAGGGCCTCCACGATTTCGGCCATTTGGTGTGTGTCCGCGAGGAGGACGTGCTTCCGTTGTTCTTCGGAGGCTACTATCACGACAGCATCGAGGACGCCCGTCTGACGTATAATGACGTCATGAAGACGGCGCGCCAGTATCTCACTGAGGAGCAGGCCATCATGGCTACCGAGATAACCTATGCGCTGACCAACGACAAGGGGCGTACCCGTGCCGAGCGAGCTGGCGAGAAGTATTATCAGGGCATTCGCGAGACGCCCTATGCGCCCTTCGTCAAGCTCTGCGACCGCTTGGCCAACATCACCTACAGTTGTGCGGGTACCAATCGTGACAACCTTCGCATGAAGGAGGTCTACAAGAGCGAGGTGCCTCACTTCCTGGCCTCTATCAATCCCCATAGCGACGATCCGCGCCTGCTGGTGCCCCAGGAGGTGGTGATGAAACTCGCTGAGTGTCTCCTCGACGACCTCGAGCGCGAAGAGCAGCACCAGACGCAATGGTGGCATGAGTATTGAGATGTAAGATGTATGATGTGAGATGTAAGAAGTAAGAGTAATCATAAACTTCAAACTTTAAAGGAAAGTGGCGTTAGGAAAGTGGATAGGAGGAATCCTTGGATTTATGAGTGCCGGGCCGTTGGGAGCGCTGGCAGGTATTGTGCTGGGCGGTGTGTTCGACTCCATGCTCGACGCCGTGAATACTCCTGACACACAGGGAACCTTCGACGGCCAGAGCGGCTTCGGCTCGCAGAGCTATGGACCGCGCTACGGCAGCCAGCGTGCAGCACAGGGACAGCGCAACAGTTTCCTGTTCTCGCTGCTCGTCCTCGCATCGTATATCATCAAGGCCGACGGCCGAGTGATGCACTCCGAGATGGAGACCGTGCGCCGCATGCTGCGCCAGAACTTTGGCGAAGCAGCCTGCCAGCAGGGCGACGAAATCCTGCGCCGACTGTTCGACGAGCAGAAGCGGGTAGGGGCTCCGGCGTTCCGCAACACCGTGGCCGACTGTTGCCGCCAGATGGCTCAGAACATGGACTATGCCCAGCTCATGCAGCTGCTCAACTTCCTCGTGATGATAGCCCAGGCTGATGGCCGTGTAGACCCCACCGAGGTCACCGCCATGAAG